>VYMB01000007.1_pt1 | contig 217313 bp, 199 predicted proteins | sample 5115321 | NCBI WGS metagenome assembly VYMB01 (sample SAMN12291794, study PRJNA351875) | freshwater metagenome | isolation source: freshwater lake | place: USA: Michigan, Wintergreen Lake | collected 2011-08-02 | reverse complement strand
GTATCAGGTCTGTGGGATATCATCGGCTCCCTCGTCACCATGTTCAAACCAGAAGAGTGCCGAAACTACTTCGCTAGCTGCGGATATGATGCATATTAAATGGAAAATGCTCTAGCTCTTCGGTTTGACGGACCAAGGCTTGATACTGCTGTGGCGGAACATGGGCGGAAAAATGCTGCTTGAGTTCGAGAAGATTCTTTTCTGCTAGTAAGTCGCCTTCTTGGACTCTGTTTCTAAGGGTATCAACTTCGTCTGTGAGGGCTTTGTTACGCACTTCGGCTATCTCTAAATCATGCTGCGCTTGCATCAGCACCTGCTCACGGCTCCTTAAATCTGTCAGCTCATTTGCCAACTCCGAAATTCGGCCATTGAGTTCGGTGATTTTGTCCTCGGCGGCTCGCCCTCGAAGTATGATTTCGTTCTGATCTTGAAGCAGTTTCTTAACTTCAACTTCGAACCCTGCCTTTGCATCTTCGAACTCTCCCTCTTTTTGCCGAAGGGTCTCTTCTAGCGCCTCACGACCTCGAAGAGCCAAAGTCCCATGCTCCTGTGCTTCAATGAGTTGAAGTTCGAGTTGTTTGATTTGGCTGGCTTGTTCATTTGCACGCGCCAGTGCGGCCTCGAGGCTTGCAATTCTTGATTCTAAATGACCGATTTCTTGCTTATGTGCCTTCGAAACCGACATAAGCTCCGCCGCACCACGGGCATTAGTTGTAGCAAGGATTTCATGGCTCTTCGCTTCGGTCTCCTTGGCTAACAAGAGTTGGGACGTCAGTTCACTTACAGACTGCTGGAGATGAATGGTCTGAGCGTACAGTCCCTCTTTCTCCTTCTGTACGCTTTCTATCTCGATATCCGAGTCGCTCTTAGCAATACTGGCTTGAGTCAATTGATATGAGAATTTTGAGAGCTCACCTGCTTGGTTTAACAGCTTCTCTTCGAGTGCGACCAATTCTTCGCTTCGCTTCCGACCTTCGTCCACCGCGCGGCGAATAGTTTTGTTCGCTTGGAACAGCAGGCTTCTCAGGCTTTCATATTCCCTAGCCGGTGTTTCGCATGAGATGAACTCCACCGCCTGACGTGTCAGTTCTCCATAGGTTTCTGGTGAAAGCTGGCCAAGTGCCGATTGTAAAAATGTCCGAACAAAGTTTCTGAGCTCATTGCGAAGACTTTGCCAAGCCCAGTAGGCAAAGTGCGCATTCGCGACCCCCTTAGCATTGTCTGCCTCGAGATCGACCTCAAAATAGGGGCGTGAACTTTCACGATCTTCAGCAACTACAAGCTGGCTTCGGAAGTTCATCGCCTGTGCTCTCATCAGCAGCGGCAATCGAGGCGGTGCACGATGAAGTCTCGGTAGAACACAATAAAGGTTGAAATCCTGCGGGTCTAATTGCTGTCCGTCCGACGCTGCCTTTGCGCGTCTCTTGCTTTTGAAGCGGGGCGAAAACCCATAAACATCGTAGCCAATTTGGCTTAGATAGAGGGCAATTTCGTCGTGCGAATTAGGCGATTCCGGGGATACGAACAGTCGAGGCTGTGCGTCTTCGATGAGGCGCTGCATGCCCTTTAACGCCGCCAGTTCTAAACCCATTGGCCCAATGCGGATCAATTGAGGGGATTTCTGGTCGCCCAATTGATCGAGCGGCATGGCGATGCACTGCCCAGAACCAGACAGGTCATCAATCCCGTTTCTGGGATCAAGATCGTTATTGTTGAGATCAAACCGATTATAACGCCTTAATCCAAACTGATCTGAGGCGACAATTGGAAGGAAATGAGCACAGGCATCGAGGCCATGGTCTGTTAGGTTTAAATGGGCCAGAAACAGCTGAAAAATGTCGTGCTCAAAGCACATTACCATGCCCTTTGGGCCAACAGCTTTTGCAAACGCCAAACTATGCAAGCCTGACCGGCAACCAACATCATAGACGGTGTCACCTGGCTGTAGGCCGCTTAGCATTAGTGATAATGCACTGTCGCCTTGGGTATCTTGATCAAGACTCTCATCACAACGCTGGCTGTCGGTGAGGTAAAAGCGCATCATCCCAACTTCAGTTTCAACGACCTCGGTGCGGCTTAGCAGCGCTTGCAAGTCATGGGAGGGCTTGGACGGCTTGGTCCTTGGCATGATGAGTATCCTAACTCTTTTTGGTCAGTCCAGTGCGATACGACTAAGTGCTGTCGATCAAAGCGAAATCCCATAACGAAGATACTGCTCCACCACAGGCATATCCAATCGCAACTTTTCCCCGTACAGCCGTGCGTAACGTTCAGGCGAAAAGAGAGCATTTGGGCTATAGCCTTTGAAGAGGCCAATCTTCAGGAAGTGTTCAAATGCTGCCATCTTTGCGATTTTGACCTCTGGATAAGTCAGCCTGTAGAAATCAGGATCAAAAAGTGGATGCGGCCGCCGATCTTCCTGCATGCCATATTGCAGGAAGTGAATGTAGGGTGGTAGGTTTGATTTCACGACGTCTGGGTAGGTGGCGACATAAAAACGGGAATCAAACAACGGATGGGGCTGCCGTCCTTCAGCTAGGCCGTAACGAAGGAAATGGACAAACGCCGACGTTCCTGATTGCTTCACATCCGAATATCGTTCTGCATAAAATTCTGGGTCAAACAGAGCATTTGGCTGGTAGTCTGCCTGCATTCCGATTTTAATGAAATGCTCAAAACTCGACAGGCCACTCAATTCCACTTCCCGATAGGCCTTGGTGTAGAAATGGCAATCAAACAGAGGCGTTGGACTGCGTCCCTCTGTCATGCCAAATTCCATGAAGTGCTGGTACGCATTGACGCCGGCAGCCTGTAAGTCTGGATTTTGCTCAAAGTAGTAGGCGGGGTCGAACAGGACGTTGCCCTTTCGTCCTTCCTTCATGCCAGACACAAAAAAATGCTTTAGCGGCCCTTGTTTTGAGCCTTTCAAATCCGGATAGGTATTAAGATAGAATTCGCGCTCAAAGAACCAATTTGGCTGGCGGTTTTCTTTCATGCCGCGCGTCAACAGGTGCCAAAATGCTGGAACGCCCGCTGCAGCCACGTCCGGGTTTTGTTCAAGATAGAATTGGCTGTCGAATAGCGGTGATGGGGAGTGATTATCTAAAATCCCAACAGTGGCAAAGTGGTGGAGCGGTTGTGCCGCGCTTTGCCCGGTTAACCCATAGTGGTCAATGTACCAATCATGTGAGAACCAGCTTCCGATAGTTCGTGTCAGCCAAAGCCTCTTCAACTTGTTCATTCGAAACCGGTTTGACCGCTCGAACTTAGGAGTTTCTGGAAGTGCTGGTATCCCGTTCGGGCGGATGGTTCGTGGCGAGAGTGAACCCAAGCTAATTGCTGGCTTAGCGACAGCTGGTCTGGGAGTTTCAGCCTCGGTTACGGCCTTGGTCAAAGTGGCTGTAAACCCACTATCATCTTGTTTTTCAAAAGCTACTTCTTTTCTATCGGCGTTCGACGTGGAAAACTCTGGATTCACGGGCGAGTTTGGTTTGCCCGGCTCCACCTCTTGCTGTTTCAGCAACATTTGTTGCTCGGCTCGCACGTTGTTCAGTGTTTCTGCCAGTGCAAGGTTCTCCGCTTCCGCGGCGGCTAGGTTTTTCAAAGCTTCAGCCAATTGGCTGTCTGCAGCTGAGGTATCGTTTTGAAGATGGACCCTAACGCGCCGAAGATCTGTGATTTGAGCATCTAGGTCCCGAATATGTTGGTATGCCCTCAACATTCGTTGCTCTAATAGGCGCGCATAGTCAGAATCGACCATTGTAGCGGGGCCTGTTGCTGGTTGAGCGGCCTGCAATCTGTCAGGTTTGGCCTCAGATAGTTTCAACTTCAATTCAAACACTTGTTGACGAAGTGTGGCAGTGTCACGCGCACTCTCGCGTTCCAACGCGCGAATAATCTGGAGATCTTCAAGAGCTGTATTGCAGCCTTCAGTTTGAGCTGCAACGTTCCTGTTGAAGATCGTGTCGCAGTAGTCCGAGATCTCTTGTGCTGTCCGAGTTTGATTGAACTTTGTGATTTCGCTGCGACCGTTCTCGATTACAGCGCGGCGTAATACGGGATCTTTAAGCTCGACCAATTTTGTAACTAATGAAACCGGATTGTTGATGTCAAAATAAACACCAGCTTCGCCTGCGACTTCTGGAAGCGAGCTAGTATGACCAATAATAGCGGGCGTTCCTACTGTCATCGCTTCGCCTACGGGCAGGCCAAAACCTTCCAAGGTGGATGCGCAGATATAAGCAAATGCAGCCCCATAGGCTTGCCGCAATTCCAAATCATCGAGCTTCAAATGCAGCCAATCATCTTGATCCAAAAAGGCCTTTCCTTCTGGCTCAAGTTCCGAACTGCCTCCCACGCAAACAAGGAGAGGTCGGTCTTCTTTCTTCATGCTCCCGAGCGCCGCGAAGACGACGGTGCCATTCTTATAGCCCTCCCAGCCCATCCGCTCGCCAACAAGGAGTACAAAATCTCGAGTGATGCCATATTTTTCTTTGAACTGTTGGCATTCCTTTTCACTAACTGGGCTGAAAATTGGGTCGATTGAATTGTAGGCGACCAGCACCGACTTCTGATCTATATAGGGGTGAATTCGACACATTTCTTTGGCTGAATAATTCGATACCATAATGTGACCGCAAGCAAATTGTATGGCCATGCGCTTCTGCTGCCACCAGACATCATCAAGATTCTTCCCTATGATTTCAGGTATCATGTCATGGCCAAAGAAGATGCTGGGTGTTTTGGTGGGGGTGGTATAATAAGTCGATATGAAGACATCGCCGCCCAGCGATTGGCAGGTTTCTTCTAGAAGTCGAGAGTCGCCGAGCATGTCATCGGTGTCTAATTTGGGAATTGTGTGATAGATTACTCCTTCAATTCGGGGAGCAGATCCGCCGCGATCAAGCATAACTACTCTGTCGGCGACGCCAGAAGCCACCCAAGCGTTCAAGAGATTATTCCAAACTCGAGCAATGCCCGAGGCTGACATTTGATGGAATACCCCATCAACAATGATTTTGGGTTTTCTCGGTCCATTCGAATCTTGGGTGCCAGCGGAGAGGGGGCTAACGTCTGCCCCAGAATTTCTTAATGCTGGTTGCTCGCGGAAATGCCAAGAATTGGTACTCTCATCCAAGAACGCGAGCGGGGTCCAGCCAAGGCGGTCGGCGGTGTCGAACATGGTGTTGTCGCTCACCCATCCAAAATAGTCCTTCAGGAGCCCGGAACCGCTCTTATGAGCCTGAAGCGCTTGCCATTGTTCGACCGCGTTCTTGTAGCCGTAGTAGGACTCCTTAAATCGCGCTTGCTCAGCCGTTACGTAGGCAAAGTGATCAAAGACCAATCCCGCGCGCTCAGTCTCATCATGTTTGAAGGGATTGGCGTGGCCCGTATCGATTAATGCGCCTGTATCGGGATCAACTTTCGCAAGAACTGGGGGCTCGTGCTTTTCCCAAGTCATTCCTGGATCAAATTGCCAAACGCGCAACCACTCGAAGCTCGGATTTTGGGCATAATTATAGCGCGTGGAAATGCCTCGCGTTGGCCCCACATAATAATTGCACCAGAAGAAGGCTGCTGTGCGGTCGGGCTCGTTTAGGAACATGTCACGCATACGTTCGACTTGTGCTGCCGTCCACAACTCGTCCGCATCTATTTGCCACAAAAGACAATGTTCTTTAATGAATGGGATGGGCGCGGCCACCATTTCTTGTTTGCCGTGCCAAAACACATTGTCTGGCTTGCGGTAAATCGTGACATTGTTTGGAAAGCGAGCCTTGAGATCGTCGAGATACTCAGTCGTACCATCGTTCGAGCGACCAAGGTGATGCAAGCTAGCGGGGATGTTTCCCCCGGCCGCCACGCTCCACGCAGTATCCTTCACCAAATCCGCAACGCCTTCGACAACGTGCCAATGCCAACCACAACGCAGCTTGGCGAGCATTTCCTCGTGATATCGAATGAAGGGCTCACCATTGAGGACGATTGTGAAGAAATGAATGGGCAGTTGCCGCCGCTCTACATTGGCGGCCACAAAGAGGCTTGTACCGCCAGCAAATGCATCGTCACTGTAGACAAGATCATAAAGGGGAGAATTAAAGAGCTTCTCGAATATCCAACTGGCCCCAACAGCATCCTTAATATGGGTGACCAGAATTGCCTTAGCACCCCATAACGCATCGACAAGTCCAAGGCCTTCAAATCCGCCATCATCACAGACCAAGAGGTCGATCTGATCCGGTAAGACTTCGTCCCTAATCGTATCGATTGGTCGTGGTGCTATGTCATTGATATCGCTGTCTAATACCTTTAGGTGGTCGGTATAGGTGGCGATATTGCGCTCAATCTCTCCCAGCCTCTGAGCCGTCTTGAAAACATCACCCAAGAGCGGTCGATCTTGGTAGATCGACGCGCTTCCTTTCAGCCAGCGGCCGCTAAAGCTGGGTGCCGGAGCGGCCCTCGAAACGACGCTGACTTCGACGAGGTCTGTGGCGTTGGATTGAAGGATTTTTGCGAGGTCTTGAAAAACAGCACTGCTGGTGCGGGTAACGGCCACGACCTTCTTGACGCGCCCGTCGGGCAAGCAATCGTAAAGCTTCGCCGTGATTTTGGTTACCGTATCTTGCACCATTTTACTCCGCCAGATGAATTGCTTTCACCCTGTCAATTACCCTTGGTGCTTAGCCTCGTCGCTCCGTTAATGTCAAATCTTGCAAGGGTATCGCTAACAGAAATTTTTTTTGCAGACTTTCCATATCTAATTGATATATTTTATCTTTTACTTTTCGCCGCTGACCGCTGGCATAACTACCCTATTGCACCGCAGATAGGCCGCAGGTATTTGCGGGTCCAGTCACACTCGTTCCAAGGTTTTCCCTAAATGTCCGTATTAACTGATCAATCGAATGGTGCTCAGGATGCTATCGCTTCGGCCCTTAAATTGTTAACTCCAGTAACGGTCACTAACCTTGAAAAGGTTCGCGTTGGCAACCCTTCTGGGGATGGCGGCTATGTGCTCTTGGATATGTTCAAAGCCACGACCCAAGCATTTTCTTACGGCATTTCTGACGATGCAACCTTTGAAGAAGACTTAGCTGATCGCGGAATGACGATCGCGATGTTTGATCATACGATTGACCAGCTTCCCAGCCACCATGAACGTTTTGTTTTTGTCAGGCAGGGTCTTGCTGGCAGTATTTCAGACGATGGGATGCTGGCACCTTTGAACTATCAATTAAAACATCTCCCACCAAGTGAGTCGATGTTGCTTAAGGTAGACATTGAAGGTTGGGAATGGGATTGGCTAAAGTCAGAGTCAGTTTCAGCACTTTCAAAATTCTCACAGATGGCATTTGAATTGCATGGTCTACAAAAGTTGGCTGACCCAGCTTGGCGCGAGAATTTCTGCTCCTGCATGGGGAAACTACTTGAAAATCATGTCATTTTCCATGTTCATGCTAACAACCATTGTGCGCCTGTGTTGATTGAAGGCATCAAAGTGGCTCCAGTATTGGAAGTCGCGCTGGTCAAGAAATCACTTGTAGAATTTTCTAGTAACTCGGAATTCTACCCAACGAGCCGCGATTTTCCAAACCTCGGGTCCCGCAACGACATTGTCCTAGACTTCGCACCTTTCGAACCTATTGGGCTATCAGAGGCAAACCTCAGCGCAGGGCGAAGCCAAGCGATCAAGAACTCGCGCCCATATCTTGACCGATTTGACTCCTTCCCGCCAATTGAAGTGTCTGGAGTCAATATTGCGGCGAAGGGAACGGCGTCACAGAGTAGTTTATCACCTTGGTCACATAGCGACACCGAGGCCCAACATGCGGTTTGCGGCATCAGGACTGGCAGACCCGCATTCCATACCACACTAGAAGATCAGCCTTGGTGGAAGCTCGAATTTGGTCGAGAAGAGAGAGTAAACGAAGTGCTGGTTTTCAATCGAATTGACGGTGAGCAACAAAGAACCAGATATCTCAATGTTGACGTTACAGCAGATGGTAAAACTTGGAACACCATTTACCAGCACGACGGCAGCCTTTTTGGCGGGATTGATGGAAAGCCGCTCAGAGTAAGAATCGATCAACAGATCAAAGCCCTCAGGTTGCGCCTGCCAGGCCGGGGTTACTTTCATCTTGATCAAGTGGAAGTCTATCAAATTTAAGGGTCAAGGGCTCGTTCTGGGGTGGGAACCCTTTTCGAAGCGGCGTTGAGCCCACCAAGCTCCTCGACAAACAATCAGCTCACCACTTGGCGATCGGTGACACGTCGCCATTGGCTGCCATCGCTGAAGGCTAGGACTGGGCCTCCAATCTCGTCAGATACATAGGCAATTGTACCCGCACCAGCGGCATTGGCTGCCGGTAGAGTTGCTTTTGAGGACGGATTTGTTCGGATCTGGCCCGCGACATGTAAACGGGCCGTGGGGTTTATGGTACCAAGTCCGAGATTTCCGCTTGCTGTGACACGAGCCCGCTCGGACAAGCCTTGACCTGAAGAAGCCGTCCACAATTCCAGCCGTGTGGGCAGCCTCCCCGCGACCGGCGGGCCATCTACAGCCCACCGCAACAGGCCCCCTTGGATATAGGAGGTGCCGTCAAAGCCGGTGATGGCTTCAGACGCTAACCCATCATTGAGCTGCACCGCGCTTAACCTTCCAATCGCGCCGCGCGCCTTGCGGAAAACCGTCTCGCAAGCTGATGCTGTATTGTCCACCCGCTCATGAATTATAGGTTCGCCGGCGCGCACAAGGTGGAGCGGGCCTTCCGGTGCGTCTGTCCATAAGCCGAGACGCTGTTTCATCGGATCGATAAAGAGAGCAGAAGCGTAAGTTTGTCCGTTAGCCGAAACCTTCAAGTTGAACTGATTGGACCCAACCAGTCCCATCTCTGCATAGCCATTAAATCCGGACTCGAAAATCAAACTGGCCACATCGCTTTGATTAGCTTTGTTGATCTTCAGCCGGTGGTGGCTGCCTTCATGGCTTAAAAGCGTGCTATGGCCGCGTAGTGAAAGGCGATTGTTCGAATCAGCACCTGTATTGATGCTTAAACGATCTGATTGCTGCACATGAATATCAACCCAACCAGCGCCATCAAAGACCACCTTCCTTCTTTCAGGTGCGATGACACCATTCCAGCCGGTCTGCGGTTGAAGGAATGTCCATCCAGTGTTTTGCCAAATTGCAATGTGGTGCGGATAGGCCTGCCATATGCCTTTTGGCTGCTCGCCAACCAAGTAACACTTTCCGGTAATTGGCTGGGCTGGTGCTGTGTCCATCGCCGCCGACCCAAACGTCAATTGGACTAGGCAATCAAGGATCGCGAGACATTCATTGACCGTCACATGCTTATCTGCCTGCGACGCCACCAGGAATGGTAAGTTGAGATTAGAGCTGAGACTGGTCATGCTGATGCGCCTAGGAAAAGGGGTTATGTGGGGCACGGGCCCAGGCGCACACTATGGGGCTCCCGATTGGGGATAAGATAAATAGCGGCAGCTCAGTCCATCCGCTGAGTTTGGGGTCTGGCTTAAATCATTAAAAATAAAGGTAAAAAATTTCTAAGCTGAATATGGTGAGCCTGCATAGGTTGTTGGATAGTTGCCCCAGTAAGCCGCTCTGCCAGCCCGGACCTAGCGCAAAAGTCCCAAAGGTCCTTCCCTAGATAAGGGGCAGAACCTCATCATCACTGACCTGCCGCGCCGCAAGGCTTTGCTTGACTTCTTCGATCAATGATTTGGTGGCGGCATCCGGCTTCGACTTCGCAATGCCAAACCAATGAGAATAAAAACCAGCCTCTTGCGGCGTCAAAACACTCCGCCAGCTACCAACAGAGCCTTTGTGGATGGAATTGGTTTCCAGAATTTTCTTGTCGCCAAACCCTTCAACTGACAGCGCAGTCCGGTTTATGCCAACGGTGGGCTTCTTGTGCCGCCGCTTGGTCAGGTCAAAGGCGCTCAGAATTTTCTGAAGTTCGCTGTTGGGATTTTCGACCAGGTCTTCATAACGCACATTTAACACGCGCGGTGAGCCTTGGTGCCTGGCCGCAAATTCAGCGATGCGACTATGCGCCAGCAAAAAATCCAAACTGGCCGTGTTGGTGTTAGCCACCAATTGATTTGGATCTAGATTATGTCCCCATGTCGTTTTGTGTGAAGCAAGGACATCCAACGGGTTGCGATGCAAAATCAAAAAGCGGGCTTTTGGAAAAATTGAATAAAGCCAGTCCACGATCCAAAAATATCTAGGCGTTTTGTCCAGGAAAACAAACTTGTCTTCCGGTAAAGCCATTGAAAAATATAGCTTTGCGAACTCAGCTAGCAAGATATCGCGCTTTGAATTGAAACTCTGCTGCAGGGCTTCATCGACATGGCCCGCACCAAATTGATGATCAGTCCGAATTTTTCCAAACTGCTGCAGCGCCAGCATGATCCAAGGCTCACTTGGCGCATGAATGTCCGGGTGGTTACCTAATAGATGGGCCAGCAAGGTTGACCCTGCCCGAGGTGGCGAAATCAGGAACCAGATGTCTTCTTCTTGCAATGAGGCGTCTACGGAAGATGTCATCACGCAACCATAGAATAATTGATAGACCAGAGAAAGGGCAAAACTGCAGGTTTGAAGCTGGGGTCAGTGAGAGTAAGAATTTCCCATTATGATGGCGTTTTAAGCCCTGCCACTGCAGGATTAAACTGCACCCCGCTCAGCAGTTAAAAGGCGGCTGGCGATTTCTTCCAAACCAAGTTCTGCGCTCCATCCAAGTTCGAGGTAACGGACTGGGCGACGCAAAAGGTTTTGTCTCGTAAGTTATCCAGCTCCACGGATGCGGACTTTTGGTTTGGAGACTTGAACGAGGCCATCGCGAAGTATGGTCAATCCAATATCTTCAACACGGACCAAGGCAGCCAGTTTACCTGCCCTAGCTTAGTTGACGTACTGCTCGATGCACATGGCCAAGTCTAGGATGCATTGCGAGGGCAGCTGAATCGGCAGCGTCCCTGTCGAGCGGCTGTGGCGCGGCCTCAAGCATGAATGCGACTAAAGCCATGCTTTTGATAGTCATCCAAAACTATTCTAATTGGGTTGTTCTGCTATTAAAAGTCCAAACGAAAGATTTTTGAGCATCAATAAGGAGGTAGTGGCAATAAACTATCACTCCCCGAAATTGGAGCACATGGCAAGCGATCAGCGAAAACGGTTGATATGATTTTAGTTAGTCGTTGTTCTGCATAAGATCGCCCATCATCAAATAAGTGCGCTTCTCAACAAAATTGCCATATGAAATGAACGCCCAACTGAAAACAACAGGAGCGGTCATTGAAAAAGGTGGAAGATCAAAACGTAAGGAGCGGCAGCCACCGGGTTCAATTTCAACGTTTGTCCACTTATCGGGATAAACATCATTGGTGATTAGCATGTATTTTGACTTGGCTCTTAAGGCCGCTAAATTTGCATGAATGTCACCCAATGGCAGGTGCTGCAGGACATCTTTGCTGATTATTAAATCACACTCCGGAAGATCGGCCAAGTCGGGAACCGTTTGGAAGGATATGTTCTCATTGGCAAATTTCTCGTTATTGGCTTGTACCACACTATCAACGACATCGACCCCCAAGTAATTGACGCCGGTCCAATCAATATATCTTGAAAACTGCCAATCACCGCACCCAAAGTCGACAACACTTTTTACATTATTCTTTTTCAAGAATTCAGACAGATAATTCATATAGACTAAATTATTCTCCGGCAGTGATCCGGTCCCTGAGCCTAGGCCCCAGACATTATTATTGTAGATGTCAGTAAATGCCATTTTTACAGATTTTTGTTCCACAATTTTTGATCCTTGTCCGTCGATTGATTGTCGCTCTAACGAAAAATCTGAACACCAAAAGATTCAATCACAGCAACCTATTCTTACAACTTCACCTTATTGAACTGTGCCAAGTGGGCGACGATCGCAGAAAGCAGCTGTGAGTGGTAGATAGCGTTATCTTTCGAGTTTGGCTAGCATCCCCGGCCCGCCGATTTCACTTGTTGCGCTCAGTGCCAGTGGTCTAATTTTGTTAGTTCGTGGTCTAAAAGTGCGAGACTGAGTTGCTTAGACCGGTTGGGCTGTCATCCCTTCTGATTGTTTAGCTTCCCAAGCCATTAGACGTGCTTTAAAAAGTTGTGATCTTATTCTATCCTGTCGACCTCATGAATTAGCGTACAAAACTAAAGGGCACTTAGTACTTGTTGACACGCGCGTCTGACTTGCCGATATGGTTGGACGTCGATCAAAGGGGCCAAAAGGTGACGGTCACAGACATTTCGGATCTAAGATGCGTTTATTGCAATGCAACGAATTTAGAACTCACTGCCTCGGCCAGCAGTGACCGTTTGATCAAGCATGCGGCGATTGTGTGCCAAACCTGCTACAGCGCCACTGACATCATTTCGAATGTTCCTTTTGTTGGTGGTTATGATAGTGAAGACTTTACTGGCTTGGTTGAAGTGATTGCCACTGCCGAAATGAATATTGGCGGGACATCGATTGAAACCGCCCGTTTGCTGCACCAATTGCTCCAAGAATATCACAATGCCACTGACAGAGCGGCTTGGCTTGCTGAACATCCCAATGAGATGGTGCGCGCGCCTTGGTTCTCAAACCATCGTTATCACGAGTGGATTCAAGCTCATAGTATTCTAGTCAATCGCGACCTAGTCGGTAAAAAAGTCCTCAATGTAGGCGCCGGCACAGGATCCGACACGGTTCCGCTGCTTGATGCTGGCGCGAATGTCACGTGTCTCGACTACTCTCCTACTCTTGTCGGGAACGGTGCCAAAAATCTCCCGAGTGCACGCTGGGTCGGTGGGTTTGCCCATGTTCTCCCGTTTCAAGATACAAGTTTTGATATAGTTGGGGCGAATGCGGCCCTCCATCATTTTAGATCGGTTCGCGAGGCGCTTCGCGAAATGTTGCGCGTGCTCAAGCCTGGAGGAATTTTGTTCACCACGGGCGATCCATTTCGGCCAGATGATTCAGACGACAGCTTGGAATTCTCGGTCTTTAACCGACACGAAGGCGTTTTGTCAGGGATTAATGAGGGTATTTTTAAGTTCTGCGAGCTTTGGGACACCTTGAATGAGTTTAAGGACGAGGTGGAGATTGCCCTAATCGTGGATATTGCGAACAACCATGAGTTAGCGGGCACATCTGGGCTTGGCGCTGATGCGTTCAATGATTGCTGGGTGCCGTGCTGGGATCAGAATATTGAAGTTCTGCGACGTAGTTCGGGTGGAATTGGGTGCGTTGTTACTAAGAAATCGAACATTGATATTCCTGCAGCCACACAAGGCGCGTTCGTACTGCCGGCAGGCATCTTGGCCTCTTGGCTGTCCAATCAGGATGAGGCGTTCTCTAGCCTCATGGGGTGGGCTGCGCCTGAGCTGGTGGACTTACCCTTTCCAGGAACGCAGCAATCTTGGTTTGAACTCTTGAACGGATGGATGGCACCTGAAGAGCCATATTCAAGTCGTACTGGTTTCAAGCGCGCACGTTGGCTGCTCTGCACTGGTTCAGCAAAAGCCATCAAGTTTGATGTGCGTACAGTTGTAGACGGTGATCGCGAGTTTGATTTGCTCATCGATGGCAAGCTCATCGATCGTTCATTGATCTGCCGCGAGACGCGCAGGGTACGAGTCGACTTACCGCCCGCTCTGACGTCGAATCCGCGATTGTTTGAACTCAGATTCACGGTTCAGTCCGATCATCCAAATGGATTTGATGGAAACTGCTTTGAAGTTTCGAACCGAGTCCTCCTAGATTAAGTTAGTGTCGCACCATGAAAATCACGATCGCCACTGTCTGCTACAATGCGGCTTCGGAAATTTTGCCAACTCTTGAGAGTATTGCCGGACAGACCTACAATAATGTCGAATTTCTGGTGATTGATGGTGCTTCGACCGACAATACACTCACTATTCTTGAAGATTTTAAAAGCTATATTTCGGTTTTAGAGAGCGCGCCTGATAAGGGCATTTATGATGCTATGAACAAAGCTCTCCGCATGTTTAAAGGCGACGCAATCATCTTTATGAATGCAGGGGACTATTTTCATTCCCCGATGGCCGTCGAGCTTGCTGCTGATTTCATGCGCGAGAACCAAGATGTGGATGTCGCTTATGGCGGTTTGGAAGTTCGTCCCCAAAAAGGTAATGTTTCGCAATTCATGCCGCCGCCTGAATCGGAAGCGCTTGAATTTCTCATCGAGGGCTCACTTCCACATCAAGCTACATTTGCCAAGCGCTCGGCTTTTGCGCGCACAGGCCTGTTTGATACCGCCTATCGCAGTCACGCCGACTATGATTGGTTCTTGAAAGTCGCAACGGATCCTAAACTAACTTTGAAGCGCATGCCTTTTGTCGTCGCATCATTTGGGTTGGGCGGTGCCTCTAGCAATTTGGAAAAAGGCGAGCGGGAACGCCATGCTGTGCAGAACAAGACACCATTATTACAGCGCGCAGATTGGCTTCAGAAACGCATTGAGATTTATCAAGAAATTTACCTTCGCCAACGCCTCGAACTTGAGAGGTTGAGAGATTAGAAAGCAGCACGCACCGCCAACTTGGCAAGTCTAGTCCGACATTGCCAATTCCGAACCAGTTACAGCCCAGATTCTGAATAGCGGTCGAAATAGGGTGAGAACCAGGGGTCTTGCACATCGTGAGTATTCCATCGGGTCTGAAACGTCTCAATCTCGGCGGCCCGACGCTTTAGCTTCGCGATATCGATGTCTGCCCCACGTGAACTGCTCTCGTCATGGATTAAGACTGCATCGCCGCGATAAAGCGTTTGATATCCCATGCCGTTCAGCCGCAGGCAGAAATCAATATCATTGAGCGTGACTTGCAAATCTGCTTCATCAAAGCCGCCAGCTTCATGATAGAGGGACCTCCGAACGGCAAGACAGGCACCGGTCACAGCGCTTCGCCGCGATGGAGCCAAGATGGAGGGGTAGTTTTGGGCGTCAGCGTCGCTCAAGCCGCGCCACATATGACCGCACAACCCGCAAAGGCCCAAGGCCACGCCCGCATGTTGAATCGTGCCATCCTTATTCAACAAGCGCACACCAACCGCACCGACTCGTTCGTCCATTGCGGAATCCACCATGCGCCTAAGCCAAGTCGGTGAGATCGGGACAACATCATCATTGAGCAGAACAACAATTTCGCCCTTTGCTTGGGCCACACCCTGATTGACAAGATAGGAAAAGTTAAATGGGCCCGATCGGTCAATGATGCGGATATCTAGGCTAGCCAAGTTTTTGGCTATCACTGCCTCGAGTTCCTCGGGCTCCGCACCATTATCGACAATGACGACTTCGAGTTTCCTCGGATAATCCGTCTGCTTGGCCAGGCCGTTTAAGCACAATGCTAAAAGATCCAGCCTGATCTTGGTCGGGATGACGATCGTGACGCTTGGCCAGTCCGCATGGTCTGGACATGGGACGCTAGGTCGTGATGGGTCGCCATCGGCCACTGCGGCGCGGCTGAGGGGAACTGGAATATGGTGGATCGCACCACTGCCGAAGAGTCGCTCTGCAGCTCTTAGGGCCTCCATGCCCGAGGACAAGCGAAGGTCTTTTGCGCTTTCGCGCACGAATACCGCCCCCTCAACATAATCGGCCGTTGCGGCAAGGATGGGGTCCCAATCCGGCAGCCCACGCACGACTGCGCCGACAAGGTTATCGCCATAGACCGCCATGGTTTCGCTTTGGGTATCAAATACCTTCGAAACGAGGTCTTCGGCCACGGAGAGTAGCTCATGACCTGACGGGCTGAAACTGAGATAACCCGTTTCATGTACCATCCAAGAGTCTTGACTATGGACGTTAGATTTTCGTTCATCGACCGGGAAGGCTAGACCACGCGGTTCAGATAGTTTGTTCAAGCCTGTGTTTGGAAGCAACTTCCCTAAGCCCCGACGCAGTGAAAAGTTGATCCAACGCACGCCTGACATCGGACGCAGAGCAAGTTCTTCAAGGTATAGGTTCCCAGGGTAGGCGTAGGGGGTCAGTTCAAATCGAACGCGGCCGCCAACCAATTCTAGGAGCCGGTCTTTTCGGTCAAGATCAACCCCGATGACGTGGGTTTCTAAGGCATTCTGACAAAATATTCCCAAGCGTGGCGGACTTATAATTGCCGACGGGGAGTAGCTGCACTTCAGCCAATAAAGGCCGGAGGGCAAATCGAATTCGTTACTTGTCAGCCGCGTGTGTGGCTGCACAAATTCAATCCGCTGATTAGTGTCAAAGGGCCTGATCTCGCCGCACTGTTTAAGTGACTCGTTTTGAGTTTCGGTTTGATCGGGTTCTAAAACCTGGCGCATGCTTGCTCTTTTGAATGTCCTGCAAAGTGTGGTTATAAAGCGCTAGACCCAGCAAGTCTAAATCCTGGCGCAGGCTCACATAACTTCTTGCGGCTGAACCCGAGCCAGTGGTTCAATCGATGTAACACTCAAGAAAGTGTGCAATTGACGTGGGGTAGGCTATTGTTGTTGTTGCCGCCCGTCATTAAGAACACAGCTGTTTTTGGCTGGGATCGGATCAAGTCACCAGTCGTATTCGGCGTTGTCCCATGCTCCAGTTGAAACGGCGCTATCAACCCCGGGCCAGAATTGGCTGAAAGCAATTATAAGTACCGGAGCAGGTCAAACGATGTCGAACAAAGTTGCGCTGATTTCAGGGGTTACCGGCCAAGATGGGGCCTATTTGGCTCGACTGCTGCTTGATAAAGGGTATACCGTCCACGGAATTAAGCGCCGCGCGTCATCCTTTAACACGCAGCGGATTGATGCCTTATACTCCGATCCGCATGAGAGTGATCCCCGCTTCTTTCTCCATTATGGGGATCTGACCGATTCAACCAATTTGATCCGCCTCGTTCAAGAGACTCAGCCAACTGAGATATACAATCTAGCCGCACAGAGCCACGTAGCTGTGAGTTTTGAGACGCCTGAGTATACCGCAAACGCGGACGGGGTTGGCACGCTCCGCTTTCTAGAAGCATTGAGAATTCTGAAACTGACCGACACAGTCAAATTCTATCAAGCATCCACGTCAGAGCTTTATGGTCTTGTCCAAGAAGTCCCACAGAGCGAGACGACACCATTTTACCCGCGATCACCTTACGCCGCTGCCAAGCTCTATGCGTATTGGATCACTGTGAACTATCGCGAAGCTTATGGCATTCATGCTTCAAACGGGATTTTATTTAACCATGAGAGCCCCCTGCGTGGGGAAACTTTTGTCACGCGGAAAATTACGCGGGCAGTCGCAGCTATCGAACTGGGCCGCCAGAAGACCTTGTATCTTGGCAATATGGATGCAAAGCGCGATTGGGGTCACGCGCGCGACTATGTTGAAGGGATGTACCGCATCCTGCAGCAACCTGAAGGCGATGATTATGTCTTGGCCACGGGCGAGACACACTCTGTTCGCGAATTTGTTGAATTGGCTTTTGCTGAGATTGGTCGGATCATTGAATGGCATGGTGAGGGTGTCAACGAGGTCGGGATTGACAGAAAGTCAGGGCAAACATTGGTCCGTGTCGACCCGCGCTATTTCCGGCCAACAGAAGTCGATCTCTTGTTGGGAAATCCAGCCAAAGCAAAAGAGAAACTTGGATGGGTTCATACCACTTCTTTCTTTGACCTTGTAAAAGAAATGGTTGCTGCAGATTTGAAGACGGTTGCCAGTGAAACCGACCGTTTAGATATTAATGGGTGAGATTAACCATGCTGGACGATCCGTTTGATCTGACCGGGAAGAAAATATTTGTTGCGGGGCACCGCGGCATGGTCGGCGCTGCCGTCGTGCGCAGACTTTCTGGGGTGGCCTGCACCATTTTGACAGCGAGCCGAGATGAACTGGATCTTAGGTCACAAGCTGATGTCCGTGCTTGGATGCGCGCCCATACTCCAGACGTTGTCATCCTTGCTGCAGCCAAGGTTGGCGGCATTCTGGCGAATGATACTTACCCTGCAGACTTCTTGTACGAGAACCTTGCGATTGAGGTGGCCGTTATTCAGGCGGCCTATGAAACCAATGTTCAAAAACTGGTCTTTTTGGGCTCCTCCTGCATCTATCCAAAATTTGCTGAACAGCCAATTTCAGAAGATTCTTTGCTAACTGGGGCCTTGGAGCCAACAAATCAGTGGTATGCGATCGCAAAGATCGCGGGCCTAAAGATGTGCGAAGCCTATCGCAAGCAGTATGGTGTCGACTATATTTCGGTTATGCCGACCAATCTCTATGGCCCAGGTGACAATTACGACTTACAGAACAGTCATGTCATTCCAGCACTTATCCGCAAAGCGCATGAAGCAAAGATAGCAAATGCGACCTCGATGCCGATTTGGGGCGAAGGCAAAGTGTTTCGCGAATTCTTGCATGTAGACGATATGGCCGATGCTTGCGTGTACCTCCTGCAGCATTATTCTGGCCTCCAGCATGTGAACGTAGGTTCCGGGACCGATATCACGATCTATGAGCTGGCAAAGCTTATTGCTGAGGTTGTTGGCTTCCGGGGTTCCATCGCCACTGAACCAGGGAAGTTAGAGGGAACGCCCCGAAAACTGATGGATTCTAGTCGCTTATTTGCAATGGGGTGGAAGCCTCACTATGATTTGCGTTCTGGCTTAGAGCAGGCCTACGCCTCTTATGTAGAGCAGCTCGGCCAAGGCCTTGCACGCTTGAGCGCACCTTAACGACTTCATTGGCGAGGGTTGTGGAGTCGGGGTCGAACCCGCATAGTCACAAGATGAAGCTTGTCATTCAACATCATTTAAATCGCGCCAATGCCGAAAGGGAATTGGCGTGTCGCATGAGGTCCGCGCTTGAAAGGCTTGGGCACCAGGTCGCCCAATGTGAGACCAGTCATCAAATTGAAAATGAACGGCCTGACTTGGTACTGGCTACCCATATGGATTTTGCGAAGGTGACGGATAGCTTCACCATAGGCTGCCTTTGGAATCCGCCGACCTTTTTCGTTGATGAGCCGCAATTGATGAAAAATATACTTTCATACGATGGCTTTTCGTACGGCGCGCAATCAATCCAACAGTTTTTCAAACAGATTTGCTTTGGCCTAGGACGAGCGAGTACGGGTGATATCCTTTATCCGAGCGCTTGCGCCACGCCATTTGAGCTCCACGACTTCAAGTCCGCACGGTTGAGTTATGTTGGTACCAATTGGGACGGCCTTCGGCATGGCGACATGCTTGCGAGATTGAGTGCGAAAGACTGGTTTGATGTATTTGGTCCGTCTCGTGCGTGGCAACACGCCCCGCAAGCTTATCGAGGGGAGCCCGCCTTCGACGGGGCCGCTATGATTGCGACCTTGGCGCGAGGCGGCATTTGTTTGTGCTTGCATCGTGCCGAACATCTCGCATGGGGCGTTCCCAACATGCGGGTGTTTGAAAGTGCGGCCGCATCCAATGTCCTTATCTGCGATGACCATGCGTTCGTGCGCGAGGCGTATGGAGACAGTGCCCATTATCTTGACCACGAACTGCCGTTTGATGGACTTGTGGATCAGATTTCATGGATTGTGAGTGACATTCGAGGTAATCCGCGGCGAGCCGCCGAAATGGCAAAGGCTTGCCATGAACGCTTTTTGCAACGCTTTTCACTAGAAGCCCTATTGAACGGCGTCTTAACCGGGCTCGATGTCTCGCCCGCAAAGCAAGGCATTCGCAGAACTCTGCAAGTGGATCGCACGGACCTTCCCCAGGTCGAAGTTGATGCGCATTCAAAGAGCAAGGCACGAAGCGATGGAAAGGTGACTTGCATCGTCAGGGGCGGGTTTAGAAGCACGAGCTATTTAAAGCGCGCTCTGGCGTCCATTGTGAAGCAAACTAAGCCGATTTCCAAAGTGATCCTCGTCAACCACAATCACAATCAGGACGTTATCGATCTTTGCGAAGGCCTCAAAGCGGATCTGGACATAGAAATTGTTGATGCGCCATCGCCCCCCAACAGAAGTCTGTCTTTGTGGGAAGGCCTCAAGCACCTGCAGACAGAGTTCTTCTGCATCCTTGATGATGACGATTCCTATTCGCCTGATCACGTTGAGGTCTTACTCGGAGAACTTTTAAAGAACCCTCAGGCGGTCGCAACCTTTGCCGGATCGGTACGAATTTTAGAGGTCGACCCCAGCGATACAAGTCTATCGCCAACTCACGAGACACGCGACTTGGCCTATTTGGAGCCCTTTAACATCAAGCGCTTAATCGCAGGGCCAAATTACATCCCATCAAACGCGTTTCTCGCCCGCACATCTGGGCTGACTGAGACGCTAATGGAATCTCCAGACGTTGAAGCGTTAGAAGATTATGTGTTGCTTTTGGGATTGCTAAAGGCTGGTCCGTTCGTCTCAATCTTGGAGACAACGTCCCAGATATACTGGCGATCTGGTCAGAAGGATAACATTACCTTCGATCGGGACCTGTTTGAACGCTGCGCAAGTCTTGTCAGAGCAAGGCTGCTTTTCGACAGGTTGACACACGAGCATGATATCAATTTACACCCTGTCATTCGCGAGGATGCCCTTGCTGTCTGGCAGCGCAGTGTCACACGCCGTTCTGCAACACATAGGCGTACAATCGACTGGAGCGCAGAACAGCCAAGTGGTGAGGTGCTCGCTGGCTGTATCGATAAGCTGAGCCAGATAGGCCAGAATCTGTGGGAGATTGAAGGTTGGGCACCTGTAACCTTGGCGCAGGAGCAGGCAGGACTTCGCGGAGGCTTGTTCAAGCGGTTGGTTGCAAAAGTCTCGAGGGGTGCACGGCAAGGAGCCCTGAGATGGACGCCCACCCAAAATGGAGACGCTGCGCTTCCCTTGGTTTTCACCTGTCCATCAACTATTGAATTTGTCGATTTCGAGGTTTGTTTGCGCCCGGATGTTTGCCGGACACTGAACGATTGGTCTTATTTTCGTAGCGGATTTAAGGCGCAAATTCGGGTTTCTGACTCCTGGCGACCGGAGGATTTAAGGGTTTATAGCAATAGCCGAGATGGCAGTTAGGGATTATCTAGCTCCTTTTCGCGACAGAAGGACAAATCCCCAGATAGGAAGTACCGCTATTGCAATCGCGCTAGCCCTCAGATACTTGCCTCCACCAAAATGAGTTGAGGGTCTGCTTTTGCCGCTTATTCTCTAAGGCCTCCAGTTAGGGCCCTGTTTTGATGAGGTAGAAGGGGCGATATCTTGGGGTGCATTACTGTGTTGCACATTAGGCGTTTTGGCAACGCGTCGACATGTCCCGAACGCTCAAAACAGACTGAAAGTCATTGGCATATGATCGCCGCCGTGGCCTGTGCCTTGAGCCTCCGCAACCTTGTTCGAGCGTTTAAATCTCTTGATCCTGCACGTATCATGTTGAAGCTACGCACACTTACCCTTATCGATCATCGAAGCAAACGCATCATAACTGAAAAGCACAGATATAGCTTCCGCTATTTTGGTGTAGGAAGACTTTCAGACCCTAATCTGATCGCGAGAATCAAGGAACTACACAATGTATCATGCTAACAAGCGCGTTTTGGTGACCGGCGGGGCCGGCTTTTTAGGGTCCCACTTATGCGAGCGCCTTTTAGAGGGTGGTGCCGAAGTCATCTGTGTCGACAATTTCTTCACCGGAGCCCGTCGCAACATCGAGCATTTGATTGGCCACAAGCGGTTTGAATTGATGCGCCATGATGTGTGCTTCCCGTTGTTTGTAGAAGTAGATGAAATATACAATCTCGCGTGCCCGGCCTCGCCCATCCATTATCAGCATGATCCGGTGCAGACGACCAAAACCAGCGTGCATGGTGCAATCAACATGTTGGGCTTGGCAAAGCGGGTCCGCGCCAAAATCTTCCAAGCGTCTACTTCAGAGGTTTATGGCGATCCCAGCGTCCATCCACAGCCAGAGGAATATTGGGGCAATGTGAACCCAATAGGTCCGCGCTCGTGCTACGATGAAGGTAAGCGTTGCGCTGAGACCTTATTCTTCGACTATCATCGCCAGCACAAAGTGCGGATCAAGGTCGCGCGTATTTTTAACACTTATGGACCGCGCATGCATCCAAATGACGGTCGTGTGGTCTCAAACTTCATCGTTCAAGCCCTGCAAAATCAGGATATTTCGGTTTATGGTGCAGGCGAACAGACCCGTTCTTTCTGCTATGTCGATGATTTGGTCTCGGGCTTTATGAAGCTAATGGCAACCGGGGATGACGTCATTGGTCCGATTAATCTGGGCAATCCAGGTGAATTTACCATTCGTCAGTTGGCAGAATTGGTGATTGAATTGACCGGCTCCCGATCCCGCATCGTGGAATTCCCCTTACCGCAGGATGACCCCAAGCAGCGTCGCCCGGTTATCGACAAGGCAAAAGCCCAACTTGGGTGGGAACCAAAGGTGCAGTTGCGCGAAGGCTTGGGCAAAACCATCGCCTATTTCGATCAATTATTGAAGGAAGATAATTAGGACAATTTCTGGCATCTCGTCAGCTTAAGCCGCCGCTGGCTACAAGATGCCGCTCCCACGCTAGGGCCGCAGCGACAATATCATCGAGTTCTTCGAACTTGGGCTGCCAAGGGAGCAGAGATTTCAGATGTGCAGAATTAGCGACTAGAGAGGGAGCATCGCCTGCCCGGCGCGGCGACATCTTTGCGGCAATGGGGTGGTTCAGCTGCTTCTCTAAAGAAGCTAAGACCTCCAATACCGAAGCCCCTTTGCCATAGCCGCAATTGGCCGAGACATTGGCACCGCCCGCCAACAGGTGCTGAGCTAAAAGCACATGGGCGTCTGCAAGGTCGCTGACGTGAATATAATCTCGGACACAGGTGCCGTCCGGCGTGTCATAATCGGTGCCAAACACTTCCATGCTCGGGCGCTGGCCGGTCGCAACTTGGCACGCGACCTTGATCAAATGGGTGGCGTTGGGTGTGCTTTGGCCGGTGCGGCCTTGTGGGTCGGCACCTGCAACATTGAAATAGCGCAATACCCCAACTGATAGCCCATGTGCCGCCGACATATCGGCCAGCATTAATTCAGTCATCAGCTTAGACTGGCCATACGGGCTTAAGGGGGCTTTGGCAGCGGATTCGACCAATGGCTCTGCGCTGCCTGGTGCATAAACGGCGGCTGTGGAGGAGAAGATGAAGGCCTTCACGCCCGCCTTTACGGCTTCTTGAATGAGACCCAAGCTTTTGGCCGTGTTGTTCTCATAATAGAGGCCTGGGTTGACCACAGATTCCGGTACAACGATTGAGCCCGCAAAATGCATAATGGCGTCGACCTTATGGCTGTTCAGAACCTGCGCGACGCCCGCCCGATCACCGATGTCCATTTCAATCAGAGTTGCACTGGCCGGCACATTGCGGGCAACACCAGTTGATAGATTGTCTAGGACGACAATATCAAAGCCCGCGTCAATGCAGGCCCAGGCTGCATGGCTGCCGATATAGCCAGCACCGCCTGTGATCAAAATCTTGGTCAAATCTTTCGCTCCTTCAAAATGCTTGTCCCAATAGGCGTTGGGTGGCTGTGCGTAAACCTAAAGCTGGGTCTTCAGCGTAGTAGCCCAGCCTTGAGCCGCAAAGCGCTCGCCCATCCGTTCCTGACCGGCAGCATTGGGATGCAAATGATCTGGCAGATCTGCCTCGTCAGCTGCGCCGAAGAGGGTCAGGCCGTCGAGATAGGACAGGTTTGCATCGCCTGCATTTCGACGTCGTGCCACGACATCGGCGATGATGGTGCGTCCCTCAACCAAGGTCAAAGCCCCGTCCGCCGCACTATGGGGCCGTTCTGTTGTGCCGTAGCTCGCCAATCCATCTCGCTCTAGCGGCCCTGTGTGCGTCTCAAGCAAAGGGCAGAAGATGGGCGAGACAACGAGTAAAGGCATGTCTGGCTTGCCTTCTCGGATGGTGTCCAAGAAGCTGTGCAAGGCGCTCGCAAAGACGCGTCTGCGCATCGTGTCTGCACCAATAATATTGATACCTACCTCTAAGCTAATCGCATCAAACGGCCCATCACGCAGGCTGCGCGCTACAAAGCCATCCAAATGGCATTGTCCGGCGAGGCCGACATTCATGAGCTCATACCCCAGCTTCCGGGCGGCCACAGCAGGCCAAGTCCACGATGGGCCCTTGGCCTCCATGCCGTGACTGATCGAGCTGCCATAATGGGCCCAGCGCAAACCTGATGGTTCAGAGCTTGGAAGGATTTTCGCGTCGCTCGACACAGATAGTCCCAGGATCTCTACCTGCGCCGATTGAGGTAGCCAAAGTTCGATTGCTTTTAGGCAAGCTCCAAGTGCATCGAACATGATTTCTGAAGGGCTACCCGCAGCGAACGACGGGCCCTTTGGATCGACCACAATCGTGTGACCAGACTTTGCTTCGGCCAATCCATGCTGAATACCGTCAACATAGAGGTCAAAGGTTGCCGAGCGGCGCGGCGTTCCGGCAAGCTGTATCCCGGTCTCGAGAACTGTCAGGCAAAGCACCTCGGCATCAGTTGTGAAACATAGTCGCACGCCGCTGGTCATGCCGACCATCAAGTCTACCGCAGGATCTGGTGATTGCGCCCAAGTCCAAGCGGGCAATCGCCAAGCTTTCAGGCTCGCTGCCGACTGAACCTTATGCATAGCTCCACGAACGGCCAAGGCTGGATGGTCTAAAGAGACCGACTTCATCTTCATGATTTCGTTTGTCCGTCGATGGAACTAAAGGGGTGAGAGGGCGGCTCTGATATCACCCATGGCATCTTTAAGGGCAGCCCGAGCTTCCTCAACGGCCCGTTGCAACTGCATCTCGCGCGCTTTCGCTGCATCAAGCTCTTCTTGCAGCACGGGGTTCAAATCCGGCGTAGAAGGGTAGCCGCGCGTTTCTTGGATTTCGCGAAGTCCGGCTTGATGGCCCTCTTCATACCCAGTCCTGCGCGCAGCTTCTGTGACGCGCGCCATGGAGGCCGTTAGAGCCGTTTCAAGGCGCGTCAGTGCACTGTCGAAACGGACAAGAGTTTGATCCAGCGGGGGAGGCTTTCCAATGCTCATGACATCTCTCCTAGCTGAGTCCTGCCAAAACCCCAAATCATGTCCAAGCAAGTGACGCCATTGGGTGGACGATTCGGCAGATGATGGCTATAGCCAACATACAATTGGCATGGGCCTCCCCCACATGCCATCATCCAGCAAAATAAGGCGAAAGTGCCTTGATTTTGTAGTTTTACTACGGAGATTAGTATGAGCGTGCGCGTCGCGATCAATGGATTTGGCCGTATTGGCCGTCTGGTTTTACGGTCCATTATTGAGAATGGACGGGATGATATTGAAGTTGTGGCTATCAACGATTTGGGCCCAGCTGCAACCAATGCGCACCTGTTGAAATTCGATTCCGTGCACGGCCGTTTTCCTGCCACCGTCAGCGTCGAAGGCGATAACATTGTCGTAAATGGCAAACCCATCAAAGTAACCGCTCTTCGTGATCCTGCGACTTTGCCTTGGGGCGAGAACCAAGTTGATATCGCGATGGAATGCACCGGCTTGTTTACGGCCCGTGAGAAGGCTGCCGCTCATTTGACAGCGGGTGCCAAGCGCGTGTTGATTTCCGCTCCCGGTGAACAATCGGATAAGACCATCGTATATGGCGTGAATCATCAATCCCTCACCAAGGATGATTTGATCGTCTCCAATGCTTCATGCACCACCAATTGCTTGGCACCCGTCGTGAAAGTCTTGAACGACGCTATCGGCATCGACAAAGGTTTCATGACCACCATCCATTCTTATACGGGTGACCAGCCAACTTTGGATACAATGCATAAGGACTTGTACCGCGCCCGCGCTGCGGCCCTTTCCATGATCCCAACGTCAACCGGTGCGGCCAAGGCTGTAGGCTTGGTTTTGCCAGAGTTGGCAGGTCGTTTGGATGGCGTTGCCATCCGCGTTCCAACGCCAAATGTCTCCTGTGTGGATCTGAAGTTTGTTGCCAAGCGCACCACCACGGTCGACGAAATCAACGCTGCGATCAAGGCCGCCGCGGATGGCCCACTCAAAGGAGTTCTCGGCTATACCGCTGATCCCAATGTCTCGATCGATTTCAACCATGACAGCCACTCTTCCACCTTTGCTTTGGATCAAACCAAAGTGATGGACGGCACGCTGGTCCGTATTCTGTCTTGGTACGATAATGAGTGGGGTTTCTCGACCCGCATGAGTGATACAGCCATTGCCATGGCCAAGCTGATCTGATGGATGTGAAGGAAGCAAAGTCTGAATTTGCACCCTCGCGCTTTGTAAATGCTTTGGTTGAGGCAATCCTTGTCTCAACCACCCTCCTAATTGCTATGTTTGGTGTGCCTTGGTGGGCTGCCTTGGTGATGATGGTGGTGGCCATAATCTGGTGGGGCATTGTGCATCGTCGGCGGGTTGCTGGCATGGTGCGTGCGAGTTTGCCGCAAGCGATTGGTACCATGGCCGTGGCTTTGGCGGTTATCGTGTTTGTGCATGGCGTCGGATTTGGATTTGGTGCAGCACTTCACGCACTGATGGGAAAGATATGACCTTTTTATCGCTTAAGACAGCTGATCTACAGGGCAAGCGTGTCTTTGTCCGCGTTGATTTCAATGTCCCAATGCACGACGGCGCGATCTCGGATGACACGCGCCTGCGTGCTGCCATACCGACTATCCAGCTTCTGATCGAGAAAGGTGCGAAAGTCATTCTCGCCGCCCACTTTGATCGGCCAAAGGGCAAAGTCGTTCCAACTATGTCCTTGGCACCGATTGTTCCGGCCTTAGCAGCACTGTTGGATAGACAGGTTGCCTTTTCCGCCGATTGCGTTGGCCCGGTTGCCGAAGCTTCGGTTGCAGCCATGAAGTCAGGCGATGTCCTTTTGCTGGAGAATACCCGGTTCCAGCCCGGTGAGGAGAAGAATGACCCCGAGCTTGCAAAGGGCTTTGCCCGTCTGGCTGATGTCTATGTAAATGATGCATTTTCAGCCGCGCACCGGGCCCATGCTTCGACAGAAGGTATTGCTCATTTGCTTCCGGCCTATCCCGGTCTGTCGATGGCACATGAGCTTGATTATCTTGATAAGGCACTGGGAAACCCGACCCATCCTGTAATGGCAGTGGTTGGCGGTGCTAAGGTCTCTAGCAAGATTGATCTCCTTCAGAACCTTGTCTCGCGCGTTGATATATTGGCCGTTGGCGGGGGGATGGCAAATACATTTCTTGCAGCCCGTGGTGCTCATGTCGGTAAGTCTTTGTGTGAACATGAGCTTCTCGAGACGGCTCGCGCGATTGAAGCGCAAGCTACAGCCAACAAGTGCCAAATCTTATTGCCGTCAGACGTGGTTGTGGTGGAGGTCTTTGCGGCACACGCCCCGCATCGGACCTGTGAAATCGACGATGTGAAGGATCAAGAGATGATCCTTGATGCGGGCCCTAAGTCAGTTGCCGCTTTGGCAGCCGCTTTGGAAACAGCAAAGACCCTCGTTTGGAACGGCCCGTTGGGCGCGTTTGAGCTTCCACCTTTTGACGTCGGAACCATGGAAGCAGCGCGCACCGCAGCAGCTCTGGCCCATTCGGGTCGCCTTGTGGCGGTCGCAGGGGGTGGCGACACCGTCTCTGCGCTCAACCAAGCCAAGGTCGCTGATGACTTCACCTTTGTTTCTACCGCTGGCGGTGCCTTCCTCGAATGGATGGAAGGCAAAGCACTGCCCGGCGTCGAAGCCCTTAAACACCCAACTTAATCCACCAAAGATATCAAAGAGGACTGCTATGAATCTCGATCAACTCGTCGCGACTGCCAAGGCCATGGTCGCCCCCGGTAAGGGCATTTTGGCCGCCGACGAAAGCACCGCTACCATTCGTTCGCGCTTTGACGCGATCGGGGTTGAATCTACCCCAAATAGCCGTCGGGACTATCGGGAACTGTTGTTCAGGTCGGAAAAAGCGATGAAGGACCATATTTCTGGCGTGATCCTCTATGATGAAACCATTCGTCAGTTCGCTCGCGATGAGTCGCGCTTGGTGGATATCATCAAGTCCCATGGCGCAATCCCCGGCATCAAGGTCGACATGGGCCCTCGCGAAATGCCGTTCTTCCCGGGTGAGCGCGTAACCGATGGTTTGGATAATCTCCGGGATCGTCTGCGCGACTATTATGTCCATGGCGCACGTTTCGCAAAATGGCGCGCGGTGATTGATATTGACGCACGCCGTCCCAGTGCAGGCTCGGTGAAAGCCAATGCACATGCTTTGGCGCGCTATGCTGCCATGTGCCAAGAAGAAAACATCGTGCCGATTGTTGAGCCTGAAGTTCTGATGGACCTCGATCATGACATCGATCGCTGCTTTGAAGTGACCGAATATGTGCTGAAGATGACTTTCCAAGCGCTCTATGAAATGCGGGTGCAATTGGAAGGCATTGTCTTGAAGCCAAATATGGTGATCGCTGGCCGCAAGTGTAAAACGCAAGCCAGCGTCGATGAAGTTGCTGAAAAGACCGTCCAATGCTTGAAGAATACGGTCCCTTCGACCGTGACTGGCATCGCTTTCCTATCTGGCGGTCAGTCAGACTTTGATGCGACAGCCCACTTGAACGCCATGAACGCGATGCATGCTTTGCCTTGGAATTTGACCTTCTCCTACGGTCGCGCGCTGCAAGCGGCCCCGCAAAAGGCATGGGCTGGCAAAGAAGAAAATATCGCCGCCGCTCAAGCCGCTTTCTATAAGCGCGCTCATATGAATGGCTTGGCTTCACTTGGCCAATGGTCGCCAGAACTGGAAGACAAATAAGTCAAAGGCTCAAGGCAGGAGAAGAGGGGCACCGGATCGTTAGTCTGGTGCCCTTTTTTGTTTAGCCCGCCAAGCCTGCTATCGCCTTGGCTGTCGCAATCCAGACCGGGTTGGTTGAGATGGGCACGCACAGAACTTGCACGGCAATGATGGCAACGCCACCCCATACGGTGACCGGATGGAAACGGCCTAAGACGCGGCGATCATAGATCAAAAAGGCAATCAGCAAGAGATCGATCACCAAGGAAGGTGGCAGCGTAACAAATACGGGCGGCGGGCCAACCGCCCCTGGCGGTGTCATTAACACGGCAAATGGCCGCGCCATGGGCGCTTCGAGTAGGGGAATAAAGGACAGGCTCATTAGCCGGCTGTGCCAATCGGGCCGATGCACATTCATGATCGCCAGAGTAATGAAGGCTGTGATGATTGCGATGCCAGAAAAGGTCACGATGGAGAAGGATGCGGCTTGGGTCGCAAAGCCAGCTATCTCCCCCAGTTTGATGGTATTGATCGCCGCCAGCACGATAGAGATGGCCAGTGCCGTGAACAGCGATACGCCTGCGATGCCCCAGCTTCGATGGTCAGCAGTTTTGCGATTGGCCACAAAATTGACCTGTACGGCGTAAAACAACACCCAAGCAAACAAGAGGAAACCATGGATATGTAGGATGGGTTTGCCACCAAAGCTGCCGTCCATCAGCTTAAGCCAATAGGTTGGGATAAAGCCACCAAAGGCGATGGCTACAAACACCCACGCCATGGTTTGATAGAAGCGCCTAGGCTTCTGGGTTGTCTCAAGCGTTGTCATATTTGCCCCCTGCTAAAAGCGCGTTTTGATCCATCTGGATCAAAGTTGCGCGTTGATCTATGCCATCTGGCCAATTGCTTCGCGCCATGCCTCGATCGAAGAGGTGGCCTGATAATCGCGCTGCATTTCTGAGGTCAGGACCTCAATCATGGTCGAGTTTTCGATCCAGAACTCAATCACGTCGAACATCCCGCCACGCGAACAACGGACAGATCGCCAGCCTTCGCGCTGGGCTAGGGCTTCAATCTCGTCCTGACTTTTGTGGCATTGAATTGCCAAATGGGTAGAGCCATAGCGCGCGGGATGTTCGAGATCTGTCGTGTCAAACATCGCGTCATCGGCCCCAGGGATCAGCGCCCGCCCGCGTGGATAAACTTCAATGCCAGAGCCGCGTACATCGCCTGCCATGGCGATCCAAGCCCCGCCCACGGGTGCAAAGGGCAGGGCCTCGCCATCCCAGAGTTCAGCAAGCACTTCGGCCACATGCCTAGGATCAGCGGCAGAGATAGAGGCATGTAAAATCATCGGAAACTCCTACAAAGTGCCGTTACGGGCGGCGGTAAAGATGGCTTGGATGGCACGGCGCGCGATCTGCCCGGACTGGTCACCTTCAAGGTTCCAATAATCCCGCATGGTAAGCCAAGCGGTGGCTGATTGGAGAAGTTGCACGCTGGCACATACAGTCAGAACCATTTCGTCGGATGCATCAGGGCCAAGCTCTGTTTGAACGGCGCGCCGGATCGCCGCTTGGCGCTCTGCGTTGCGCGCCAGCGTCATGGCCCGACCTTGCGGCGACAACACAGCGCCACGCATAATCTCGGCCTCTTCGTCGAAAGACGGAAAAGCCTTCACTGGAAAGTCGAGTAGCGCCGTAAGGGTATCTGGGAAGGCGTCCTGACCAAGGCCCGTCTTATGCGCGCGCCACCAGCCATCCAGTAAAGCCTCTTTATTAGGGAAGTAGCGATAGACAGTCCGCTCGCCCAAGCCAGCCATGCGGGCGACTTGGGTGAATGTTAGCTCGGTCAGCTCGACATCTTCAAGGCACCGACCGACAGCCGCCAAGATGATTTCGGCAGTGGCGTCGCGTTGGCGTTCGCGGTGGGTTTTGGTCAAAGTATCTTCCATGGCAGTTATACTGTCATCATGGCAGTTACACTGTCAAGTATTTTCTTGCGGCGCTAACGCTCCTGCAAAAGTCGGTCGATGTAATCGCGCTCATTCTTATCGCGTTGAGGGTCGGCCTGACGGCGACGCAATTCATCGCGCACATCCCGGGCACGCCGCTTTTCTACTCCGTCAGGCACTTTCGTAGCTTTGCCATCATCTTGCTTGGGCAAGGTGCGACCCAATGGGTCTGTTTCACTCTCATTGCCAGCTTGGCCTTGTGGACCCGATGCTGCCGCTTGACGTAGCGCCTGCAGGGCGCGGGCTTGGGCATCTTGGGCGCGACCCAGATCGCCTTCGCGCAGCGCCTCTGCCGCTTCGCGCATCGCATCGGCTGCTTGGCGCTTGTTCTGTTCTTCCGGGCTTTGTTCTTGTGAAGGATCGCTCTGGCGGCCACCACCTAGCGCGTCTGCTAAGCCTTCTTGCTGGTTGGCGAGGTCTTCTGCGCTGTTGCGGGATTGGTCGGAAGGGGGCGTTTCGCCCAATTTCTCAGTCTGGTCCGACAAAGCCCGCTGCTGGCGCATCGCATCATCTATCGGCCCACCTTGGCCTTGCCCGTCGGCTTGACCAGAGGCTCCGGGTGCTCCGGGCTGAAGATTTTCCAGCAATTCATCCAACTGATCCAATTGCGATAAAGCATCTTCGCGGGAGCCAGAACTGCCGGACTCTTCTAACTCCCGCAAGCGATCTTCCAAATCGCCTGCACTGATTTGCGGGCCAGATAGGCCTTGCTCGCCGCCTTCACCAGACGCACCTTGTTGCGCCAATTCCTGCAGGCGCTCGCCCACGGCTTCACGCAGCTCTTGGGTCAATTGCTGGATTTGTTCAGGTGGGGCACCTTGTTCGAGGGCTTGCTTTAAGGCCTCCCGCGCGGCGGCGACCTTCTGTTGCGCTGGGGTCTGATTGCTGGCCTCAATTTGCATCGCCATTTGCCACAAGAGCGGGGCGACGCTGTGGGCGTCGGACACATCGCGCGCAATGCTTAAGCGCTCCAGCGCATAATGCAGGCTCAATTGCCCCAAATCGCTTAAGCCGAATTGGACCATGGTTTCAGCAATGGCGCGCAGATGGCGGGTGGCGTTTGCAATGCCCGGTGGTGCGCCGGACTGTGGGTCCGTTAGGTCAAGTTTTATAGGGCCAAGATTGAGGACATCGGAAACTGCAGCCCCATCCTCAAGAGGCTCAAACAAAGTGGCAAAGCGCGGCAATGGCCTTTGATAGGGGCGCGCCTCCCGCAGGATCATCAGCCGGACTTCTTGCAGGGCCGCGGCGAGGCTGGACTGCCAAGTCTGTTCCGGCATCGTCAGCTTGGTTGGTTCTGATGCGGCTTCTTGGCCCAATCCGTCGCGTACCACGACTTGGGCTTCAACCTGCAAGCCCGCCAAAGCATGGTCGGCAACTTCAACAAAGACGCGTCTGGCACCATTTTCCCCTGCCGTCCCCTCCAATGGGATAGGCGTATCAAACACCGAGTGACCGGCCAGCCCTTCAGGGACCTTCACGGGGCGGATCCGCACAAAGGCGGCTGTCAGCCCGTAATCGTCGCTGGCTTGAAACGCGACATCCAGCCGCCCTTTTGGGTCGATTTGGATTGGGTTAGGTAAGGTGAGCTGCGGTCTCTGATCGGCCATCGCTGTTAAGTGCCATTGCGCCCGCGTGCCGAGCCGATCCAGCTTCAGGGTGCCAGAGTGGGTGATTTCGATCTGGCCTTGCCAGGCAGCCCCTTGCGCAGGGCTTAGGCGGGCGCTTTGGGATGGGCCGCGCAGCACCGGTGCCCCACGCGCACCATCGACGCGGGCTGTCACCTTAGAACCGACTGGCAGAGCGATTTCTGTTTGGCTGCGGTCCAACCGGATCAAAGGCAGGCCCGTATAGCCCGGCGGTTCTGCCCAAACTTCAACGACCAGATCACTGTCGCCCATCAAGGGGGACAGATCAAACGTCAATGCGCGTGCAGTTGCCATCGGGTTCAGCCAACATAGTCCTAAAGCTGCAATCAACGCCAAGGCCTTGGCGGCGTCTTGCCAGTATAGCTTCGGCTTCACGGGCTTGGATAAGGCTGCTGCCGCTTCGATGAGGCGACGCTGATGCCAGGACCATAGGGCATCATCGCCGCTAATGCGTCGGTCCTCCCCGCCGGTCAGCGGGCGCAATTCTTGCAGGCCTGCAGCCTCTTCAAGGGCGCGACCCGCTTCCTGTTCGTTCATTGGATGGAAGAGCTGCCAGCCAAGCCAGAATAGATAGGCGCTGAGAAGCCAAGCAAGACCGGCCCCAGCCGAGACCAGCGCCGCAGGTAGGCCTTCGGTAAGGCTTCCCGCTGCCCCTATAGTCGCCAATAAGCAAAGCGGCGGCCAAAGTGTCCGAAGCCCCTTCACCAGCGCATCCGCTCGCATCGTGCGCGCGATCGCGCGACGCGTTGAAGGGGGAGGGGTGGTGGGCGCTAACACACGTCCTGTCTAGCACACAGGCAGCTTGTTTGTGAATCGATTTGAACGCCAGAACCCAACTTGACTTAGGGCTTGCTGGCAGCAGGCTTTGGCTTGGCGGCAATGGCCTCCAATTGCGCCAGAAGACGGTCTGCATCTGGGGATGACCCCTTAGCCACACGCGCCCATTGGACGGCTAGCTCAAGGTTTTGGGGTGTCCCTTCAGCCTTGGCATTGACCAAGGCCCAATAGAAGGCTCCGTCGAGGTCACCGCCTTCAGCGGCAGCCTTAAACCATTGGGCTGCTCCTTTGAGATCGCGAGCGACGCCGCGTCCTTGATACAGCATCAGGCCGTAATCTGCCGAGGCATCAGCACGACCAGCTTGAGCGGCTTGGCGAAGGAAACCGATAGCCTTTAGTGGATCATCCATCGGGTCTGGATCCCCGTCGGCATATAGAATTCCGGCTGCATAGGCCGCATCGGCATCGCCATAAGCGGCAGCTTGCGCATAAACGCTGGCCGCGCGCGTGCGGTCCTTTGGTCCTGCGGCCCCGGACAGAAATAAGTCACCCAGGGGAGCTAGAGCTTCTCTGCGTCCATTTGATGCCGCGCGCTGCAGCATGGCTAGCGCTTCACCCGGTGTCGATCCGCCTTTTCGGGCAATGCCTAAGCGCGCCAATCCCAGCATCGCATCCGTATTGCCGCCTGTAACGGCGCGGCGGTACCATTTAGCGGCTGCTTCGGGTGTGGCGGTTTCAATCAAGCCTTGCTCATAGATGGAGCCGGCCAAAGCTGCGGCCTTGGGATTGCCACGCGAGGCAAGATTTTCAGCTTGGCTGAGCGCATCGCGATACTGGCCTGCGCGCAAAGCTGATACGGCAGCCTCTAAAGCGCGTTGATCTGCCTCAGCTTCCAGTGCCATAGGGCTGGCAGGCGTGGGCGATTGCGCAAAAGCGAGTGCGGGCAATAAAAGGGCACCAGCCACTAAAGCTGAGCGCGGGATTGTCAGGCGCATGTTTCAAACATTTCCTTGAAGGCGGCACTTGCCGCAACGGGCCCCGCCGGCCACGACCAAACCCCAGCCGACACAGCCAAGAAGTCTGCGCCAGCTTTCACTAGGTCTGCCCCATTGTCTGGAGTTATACCACCGATGGCGACGCAGGGGATTTCCATAATCTCTTGCCACCATGAAAGTATGTCGAGATTGGCCCGTGCTGGTGCCACTTTTGTGGCAGTGTCGAAAAAGGCACCAAAGGCGACATAGTCCGCCCCCGCTTCGGCGGCCTCCATCGCAAAATGGCGGCTGTCGTGACAGGTGACGCCAATGACCCCATCCTTACCAACCTGCTTTCTCGCTTGGGCAACAGTACCATCAGATTGACCAATATGAACGCCGTCAGCCCCAGCTAGTTTAGCCAGATCTGCCCGGTCATTGACAAGACATGCTACACCTAAGTCTTGGGCCATTGGAAAGATTGCTGCTGCTGCGGCAAGAACTTCAGCATCCGCCGCTTCTTTTAGTCGCAATTGCAGGCAAGCTACATCGCCGACCTCAATTACTTCACGCAAGGACTTGGCAAACAGGTCCAAATCTTCGATTTTGGGCGGCGTAATGAGGTAGAGCCGTGATTTTGGACGGTCTGACACGAATGATTGGCTCCTATTTGATCGATTGGGCAGAACAGATGTCGGACAGATGCCAACATTGTGAGATGCACAACCACTGAGAAACAGGCACATGACGCGCCTTCAACGATTTTAGAGATGTCTATGACCCAAGCCACGCCTCCCGCCAAGCCTGCCCCCAACACCCAGCGTGGATTCTTAGCTTGGGTCGAGCGGGTCGGGAACCTTTTGCCCGATCCTGTGATGATCTTTGTGTGGCTGATTGGCTTCTTGATGGTTTTGTCGGTGATTGGTTCGGCGCTGGGCTGGTCAGCATCCTTGCCGTTCTCAGGTGAGAAGCCGCCGAGTGGTGCCGTCTTGAAAGACGGGATTCTGATTTTTGACGCCACCAGTCTGTTCACCGAAGACAATCTCAAAAGGCTGATTGTCGATATGCCGCGCACATTGACAAGCTTTGCGCCGCTGGGTGTCGTTCTAGTCGTGATGCTGGGGGCCTCGGTGGCAGAGCGCGCTGGCCTATTCAGCGCCCTGATCCGCAACAGCTTGCGCGATTTACCCCGGGCCTTTTTGACCCCTGTGGTCTGCTTGATTGGCATGATGAGCCACCATGCTTCAGACGCTGGTTATGTGGTTTTCATTCCTCTGTGCGGTTTAGTCTATGCGGCCGCAGGCCGTCACCCGTTGGTGGGGATCGCGGCGGCCTTTGCTGCAGTCTCAGGCGGCTTTGCCGGCAATATCACCCCGGGCCAGCTTGATGTGCTTTTGTTTGGCTTCACCCAAGAAGCGGCCCGCATCATTGACCCGACTTGGACGATGAATCCCTTGGGCAATTGGTGGTTTATTCTGGCGATCGTCGTTCTGTTCACCCCCATCATCTGGTTCATTACCGACCGGATTTTGGAGCCGCGCTTAGGGCCTTGGACCGGCAACCCCGATGATGATCTCAAAGCTGAATTGACAAAATCTGCTGTCACACCCGATGAAAAGCGGGGCCTTGCTTGGGCAGGCTTATCGGCCCTGTTGGTGATCGCGGTTTTTGCTGCTTTGTCCTTGTGGCCCGGCTTCACCCCGCTGATTGATGAGAGTCAAAAGGGCACGGCCCAGCTGCAACCTTTCTATCAAGGCCTGATTGCAGCCTTCACGCTGATTTTCTTGCTCGGCGGTATCGCATTTGGCATCTCGGTTAAGTCGATCCGCTCCTCGTCAGACGTGGTTTCCATGATGAATGAGGGCATTCGGTCCTTGGCCCCTTATATGGTCTTTGCCTTCTTTGCCGCCCACTTTATCGCCATGTTCAGTTGGTCGAACCTAGGCCCAATCGCCGCGATCAATGGGGCGGCGGCTTTGAAGGAGCTCAGCCTGCCGGCGCCGTTCCTGCTGGTCTGCGTTCAAGCCTTTTCATCTTTCTTAGACCTGTTCATTGGTTCGGCTTCGGCTAAATGGAGTGCGATGGCACCTGTCGTCGTACCGATGTTCATGCTGCTTGGTATTTCACCTGAAATGACGACGGCGGCTTATCGCATGGGCGATAGCTACACCAATATTGCGACGCCCTTGATGTCCTATTTCCCGCTCGTCCTCGCCTTCTGTCGCCGTTGGGACAAGAATGTTGGCGTCGGCACGCTATTGTCCATGATGTTGCCGTTTGCTTTGGCCTTCATGGTCGCAGGCATGGCGATGACAGCGGCTTGGGTCTATTTCGACTGGCCGTTGGGCCCCGGCGCTTCGGTTCACTATAGCTTGCCGGGGGCCAAATAGGCCCCCGATCAGGCGCGCTGGAATGGATAGAAGTCTGACCCAAGTCGCATGATCTGGGTCAGCTCGTCTAAGGCCGTCCGCCCTTCGTTCAGCAGGCTTGGATCGGCTAGTTCATCGGGTCCCAAGGTCTCTCGATAATGGCGGTTCACCCAAGCGACTAAGTCCTCATAAAGTGCCGCATCGAGCAGCGCACGTGCACTGACCGCCTGTAGCTTGGCGTCATCCAGCACCACCCGCAACCGCAAACAAGCTGGCCCGCCGCCATTGCGCATGGACTGGCGGACATCGACGAATTGTACCCGACCAATCGGTCCATTGCTGGCCACCAGCTTTTCCAAATAAGCATTGGTCGCCGCATTCTCCCGGCACTCTTCCGGCGCGATCAGGACCAAACGATCTTCGCCTGGCATGGACAACAACTGGGTGTTGAACAGATAGGATTTGATTGCATCTGCCAAAGGCACTTCCGCCTCTGGCACTTCGACGATAGCGACTTCCATCAAGCCATCACAGGCGCGCTTGATCGCCTCATAGGCCCCTAGCCGATCTTCAAAAGCGTGCTCGTGGCAGAAGAGAACCTGAAGGCTGGCTACGGCCACTACGTCATTGTGGAAGGCGCCAGCCTCAATGGCTTTCCGACTTTGCTGCAGATGCAGGACACGGGTTGGCGCTAGGCCATGGCGGCGGGCGATGGCTTCACCGGTCTGCAGGGTCTGACGGGCTGGGAAGCGGGTTTCTTGTTGACCAAAGCCATTGCGGCCCCAGACAAAAATCTCCACACCCGCGTCACCGTGGCTGGCACACAGGCGCATGTGATTGGCCGCGCCTTCATCGGCAAACAAGGGCTGATAGGGCAGGGCCTTGTGAACGGCAAAGTGGTTTGTATCGGCAAAGATCGCCCGTAAGCTGCGCTCGGTCTGGCTGGCCTCCAGCGCGCGGTGCGGCATGGTTAGAAGGTTGGCTGGGCTGAAATGCAGCCGGCCATCGCTGCAATCTGCCGCTGGCGATACGGTAGCGGCATTGGCAGCCCACATTTGTGCGGAGGAGGAGACATTGCGCACGAGCGCTGGGTCTGCTGTCCAAGCTTGGGCCAGAATTTCGGCGTCGGAGCCCGAAAAGCCAATCGCCTTCAGGGTGGGTAGGTGTGGACGCTCATGCGGTGGCAGCAGCCCTTGAACCAAGCCTGCATCGGCAAGCCTTTTGGCTTTCGCTAGGCCCTGAAGCGCGCCTTCCTTAGGGCGCGAGACCGCAGTCGCATTGGCTGCTGAGGCCAGATTGCCCGTGCTAAGCCCGCCATAATTGTGGGTTAAACCAACCAAACCATCGAAATTCGCTTCAAATGCCACGACCAACCCCTTTGTTGTCATCGGCACGGGCTATAGACATAGGCTTTGGTGTCAAGCCTGTTGTGCCACCATTTTGGCCTGCGATGAACGGTCTCCCCGAACCAAAAGCCAGAGGCCGATGACCAAATTGCTGAGTAGCGTTACAGCAAAGGCAATGGAGCTTGGGATGTTGATCTCGGGCGCGCTCAGCGAAATGACAGAGCTTAGCAGGATCAGTTTAGCACCCGTCATCGCTATGGCGGATAGAAGCCGCGGCAAGGCGCGCACTTGGAACAGAAAGTAGAACCCAATCAGCGTTGCCAAGGCCAATCCAATGGCACCTAAATCAAAGGCTGCATTGGAGGCATCGCGCAAAGCACGGTGCAGCGCCTCTGCCCCTGACGCGCCCAAAAGATTGGGCTGTGTCTGATTATTCACCAAGGCGAAACGGATCGCCCAAGCAATTGTTGAGGTGAAGGCCTCAAACAACCGCCAGCCCAAAACCAGTCCGGCACCTAAGCGGCTGATCGGCGCAATCCAGAGCGCAAAGCTGACCGCAAGACCAACGCTTAAGATGCTCGATACGCCATAGCTAAGCAGGGCTAGACGATAGAGGCCTTCACTTTGGGCCATCTTGATGCCGGTAGCTGCAAAGTCCCCCGATACGATAAAGCTACTGGCGATCTGAAAGCCCGCCATATGGGTGACCGTCACCAGGAAAAGCAAAAGGCCTGTCAGCCGCGCGGGGGTCCAGAATTGAGAGCTTGCGGTCATGGGATGTACCTTTTGGCGGGGATTGAAAAGGGCCACCGACGCGTCGCCGATGGCCCTGATGTTGAGATGGCTTACCGCTGCTTAGAGGGCGCGGCGGCGGCGGATTTCGCTGGCGGCATAAATGAACCCACCTGCAACCACCAAGCCAATCCAGAAGCTGGGCTGCGCAAGGCCCTCGGTAAAGTGCCCCAGGATTTCAGCGACAGGGATTGTAGGGAGCTGGTCGCTGTTACTCTCAGCAAGGCGGCTCATCCCGCTCGTCATAGGTTCGCCAATCAAGCGGCCAACGGGTTCCCACAAAGCGTTCAAGACCGTGTCATTGTCATCACCGCGATAGGCAATGGCCATGTAGACGAGGGGCACAACGAACAGGGGAGCGAAAGCTGCAACGAAGGGCATTTTAGGAGCCCAAGCGCTAACCATGGTCACCCAACCGTAAACCGGCAAAGCCCAGCCAATATAGACGAGGAGTCCTACAGCCAAAACCGTCCACAACTTGGTGGCATTGAGGAACACCGCCCCAGCGCTGACGCCCGTGATACCAACATTGCCAATGGTTGCGACAGCCAGACCCGTGATTGCAATGTGCAGGACAATCGTCACAGCCAAGGCAAAGAACAGACCGACCCCGACGATGGAGACAAGTTTCGCACTTGTGGTCTGAAGATCGCTGACGGGCATCGACTTCCAAAACAAGATGGTGCGATCCTTGCGCTCATCATGCAAAGCCCCTGCTAGGACAAACAGGATGGAGATCAGGGCGATCGCCAATGGCAGGGCCGCTGCTACAGCGGTTCCAACCGGCAGAACGGCTTCTAGGCCGGCTTTGGCTTTTGGATCGATGGATTGATCCAGGGTTTTGGTTTGGCCATCGGGGCTGATGATGGTGATGGTTCCATCCGGACCACGTTTGACCGTCGCAGTGCCTTCTCCGGTATCAACGATCATCGCACCTTGAGCGCTGCGATGCTCCTTCGAGACAGCAAAGTCCTGAGGGTCAAAGCCAAAGCGCGCATTGCCGGTCAAGGTGGCGAACGTCGTAACAGCGAGCAAAATAGCTGCGATCACGAGGGGGGTGATGACCAATGCACCACGATTATCGGCCATATCCCGCCGAATGAGGGTCAAAAACTTGTTCATGAGAACACTCCCGCAGGAAGGGTGAAGCTGACAACAGCTGTTTGAATATTGAGGCCAGTGGCGGGGTCAAACGACCATTCCACGCCGCCTACGCCTAAGAGAAGCAGGCCAACGAGTGCCAAAACCACGCCCGAAGTCCGGGCCAGTTTCACCACCACATCCCCACTGCTTGGGATGAGTGCGAGCTTTGATGCGCTCGCCTCGGGGTTGATTGCTTTGCCCGGAAAGGCGCGGCCTTCAGCCGGTGCCTGACGCTGGGCTAAGGTAAAGAGTAAGCCAGTAATCATCATGCCCCCCTATTGCGCCAAGGCGACAAAAAGATCGGCAAGACCAACCCGGCGGGGTTCGCCAAAGGTCTTTAATTGGTCTGGGGCAACACCGTCGAACACGAAAGTGGAGCGACCCAAAAGCGAACGGCCATAGAGAGGGCGCAGGGCTTCGGCTTCAGCTTTCTGGTTGTCGAGGACATCGACCGCCAAGAAGCGCTCCGCAATGACATCCATCGATGCGTCCAGCGTGACTGCGCCATCGCGAATGAAGATCGCATGGCTCAAAATCGGCTGGACCTCGTCGACCTGGTGGGTGGTGATGATCACCGTGCGGGTTTCGTCAAAGAAATCCGACAAAATGGCGTCATAAAACCCCCGGCGATTGACGATGTCGAGGCCTAAGGTTGGCTCGTCCAACACCAGAATGCGCGCATCAATCGCCAGAGCAATGGCCAGATGGACTTGCACGATCATGCCTTTGGACAGCGCCTTAATCTTGGAGTCCAATTGAACCGTTGTGGTCTTGAGGCGGGCAATTGCTTTGGCTTGGTCAAACTTAGGATGCAGACCTGCAACCCAATCGAGGAGGTCAGCCACTTTTGCCCAGCGGGGCAGGGTGGCCACGTCGGCGATGAAGCAGACTTGTTCCATCAAGACAGCCCGCTGCATCAGAGGGTTCATCCCCATGACTTGCAGATCGCCTTCATAGTCAGATAGGCCGAGGAGGCAGTTAAGCAGCGTGGACTTACCGGCCCCATTGGCCCCGATCACGCCGACAATCCGGCCAGCTGGGATTTCAAGGTTAGTCGGCTTAAGCGCTTGCTTCTTGCCATAGTTTTTTGCCAAGCCCTTGGCCGAAATCAATATTTCCGTCATTGCGCATTCCCCTCAATATCTTTTAGCAATTCCTGTGCGCTCAAGCCCAAACGCTTGATGCGGGTCACCACGACCGGCCATTCTTCTTTTAGGAAAGTGTTGCGTTCGCTCGCGCTCAATCCTTTGCGCGCACCGTCGATCACAAACATCCCAAGCCCTCGGCGACGTTCGACCAGACCGTCATCAGCCAATTCTTGATAGGCTTTTGAAACGGTCAAAGGATTGACCTGAAGGTCCAAAGCCACTTGCCGAACGGACGGCAAAGGCTCTCCTTCTTTTATGCCACCATCAAGAATGGCAGACAGGACCCGGTCCTTGATCTGCCCAGATGGGTTGATCGTCGCGCCAAGCTTGCGTCATAGACAACTCCCAAATACCTAGAACTTGCTGTTCTAGCGTTCTGGTGTGTTGGTATAGTAATACACCATCCGTGTCAAGCGGCTTTTTTAGGGGGTGTGGGGGGCAGAACTCCCCTCGCCCCTAAGGGGGAGAGGGGCGGGGGTGAGGGGGTCTTTGCGCAAAGGCGCGTTGCTCCATGCAACGAGGGCCTCCGCAACGCGCACGTCAACAAGGTGAGTGTAAGGCCCTCACCCCAACCCCTCTCCCATAGGGAGAGGGGAGAGCCTACACCTGCCACTTCCCCGCTTGCCGGGCATCGGCGCAGGCTCACCGCACCGGGCGAGCCCTAGCCGCGCTGAAATAGATCGCGTTCATCACCAGCGAATCGAGACCGTCGGCCATGCCGCGATAGGTCGGGTCAATTGTGAAGGCGACGACATAGCCGCGTCCGCGTGACTGCACGGCCAACGCCGGCTTAAAGGCCAATTGCTTGCGTATATCATCCCAAACAATGCCGCTGGCCTTAACTTGGTCCGGCCCAGCAAAGCGCACGACATTGTCGCCGACATCGGCGGTTAGTGGGCGATAGATGTCAGAGCCAGCGACCATCATGTGCAGGGTTGGCGCGATGCCCGCTGTCAGCCAATGATCTTTTGCGGTCTCGCCGCGCAGAATTGCCCCGTCCAATTCGGTTGGATCACGGTTGGTCTCGGCAATGGCCTGCTTGTAGGTGGTCTCATCGGGGAAATTGATTCCATCAACGCCAGACGCCCCGGCTTTGGCTTTGGGTTCAGGCAGGCGACCCTTGGCTTCAGCTTCCGATACTGTGGCTTGTTCGCGGCGTAGGCCAATCAGATCCACGTCTGGGTCTGCCAACCAGCCAGTTGCGGTGCCCAGAGAGATCAGGACCCCGCCATTCTGCACAAAGGTGCGCAGGTTTCGTGCGCCCGCTTCACCTAAAGCCGCGCCATAGCTGCCCTCACCATCCGGCAAGATCACGACGTCATAGCCACTTAAGGGTTGGCTGGCCAAACGCCGTATCCTAACCGGGGTCACGGGTACACCAAACTTCCGCTCTAGGACATAGCGTGTAGCCCCTGCAGAATTACGGTCTGTTGGGCTGTCCCACGCCAAAAGAATGCGCGGATTGCGCAGCTTTATTGCCTTGTCAGAGCCCAAGCTTGGGCCATTGGTGACCCAGGAAGAGTCAAAGCCAGTCAAGATCGCCCCGGTCTCGGTCACGAGGTTTGCCAGCTTTTTGGTAAGGTCTGCATCATTCTCGCTGCGCGCCACGACTAAGCTGCCCGCAGGATAGGTCTTGCCTTCCAGTGTGAAGGCTTCCTCCATCGTGCGCAGGACAATGCCCTGTTGCAAGGCCTTCGCCATAAAGCGCGAAGTGGCAGTTGAGCCAGAGGCCACCACGAAGGCGACCTTTGCGTCCGGATTGATCACTTGACCGGGCTGAATCATTGCGGTGCTGGCCTTCTGGCTCGTCACAGCAGGATCCGTCGCGCAGGGAACAACCTCCACATTGTAGAGAAGAGGTAGCGACCAACCGGTGACATCATAAATCTGGTCGCTAAGACCGGCGCGCCGACGGCGTTGTTGTTCAGCCACAAAGCTTGCTTCCATCGCCGTATCTTGTTCCAACAAGTTACGGATGAGGCGCTTTGCAGGTTGTGCGGCTGATACCACGTAAGAGCCCGCCGCATAGGTGCGGCCACAGGCGGTGAAATTGCTGGTGGCTCGGCTCACTTCAATACCCTGTCTGCTGAGCAAAGCGGCCATTTTATCCGTGTTGGACTGATCGGTCTGGGTTGGCAGAATATAGGATTTCACTGCCTCACTCTTGCCTTCGGCAATCGCGGAACGCCGGAAGTCGTAGAAGGAACGGACAAACCGACCGCGTTCGCGGGCGGCCACTTCCAAAGTCGACAAAACGGCTACGAATTGGCTTTTGACGGTGTCGCGGAAGGCGAACTGGCTGCCATCGGAACGCTTCGCAAGCATACCGCGAGACGAGCCTTGCTCGAACGTCATGGCAATGCTGCCGTGTGCCGTCGGCCAGCCGTCGCCATAGCCTGGATAGAACAAATCATAGCTCTCGCGCGTGAAATAGGGCAGGCCGAACTGATCAAACCAGCGGCCATTGTTTTGACCCAAGAGGTTTTTGAGCGCGAGTTGCTCGGTGGTCACATTGGGATTGATGGGCTGGGCTTCTGGCGGGAAGAAGAAGCTGCGGTCGCTGCCCATTTCATGGCTGTCGACCACCACGACGGGGAAATATTTCAAAACCGCTGCTGTGTGCCCGCGGGTTTCTGGTTGGGTTAAAGCAAACCAGTCACGGTTTAAGTCAAACTGCATGTGGTTGACGCGCCCACCAGGCCAAGGCTGATCGCGCTCTGCCGACATGGAGTCGCCATTGGGTGTCATCCCAGTGCCGTTGAGATTGGTGCTAATGAAGCGATCGCGGCCATCGGGGTTTTGGATGGGGACGATTATGACCAGCGTATTGCGCTTGATCTCGGCCATGCGTGGATCGCCGCGTGCAGCTAACAAGTGATAGGCAAGTTGAAGCGAGGAATCCGCAGGCCCAATTTCGTCACCATGGACCGAATAGGCTAACCAGACGACAGCAGGATGGCGGGCGATAATGGCTTCGGCCTCACCTGCTGCCAACTTGCGCGGGTCTGCCAGTTTCTGGGCATCGGCTTGAATGGCGTCGAGATTGGCGATCTTTTCCGGGCTACCGATCGCAGCGTAGATCAAGCGCTTGCCTTGCCACGACCGACCATAGTCGAAAATCTTCATCTGATCGGGGGCATAGGCGGCCAAAGCTTCGAAATAGCGAATGATTTGGGCGTGCGGCGTGATGGCTTCGCCAATTTGATAGCCCAGAATGCTCTTTGGAGATGGGACGGCTGGGTCGTAATTGGCACCGGGCCAATAAAATTCGGGCTCAACAGGCGGGACAATGCCGACCGCCCCTAGCTCTTCATGCGGGATACTTTGACTTTGCGCAAAACCAGCTGCGGGGATTAAAGCGGTTGTGGCAATTAAGGCCACCATCAAGCGAGATTTGAACATAAAGCGCCCCCAATTCCTGAAATCCGTCTTCGGGTTTAGGTCTAGTGCGCGCTGAACGAGGGTTCAAGTTGTCAGGCTGGGTTTAGGCTTTCTCTGAATGAGAGCCGTCTTCAGCTATCTCGTTCAATTGTGTTGCCCGCATTAGGGCGCTGGCGAGCGCTTCTGCACTGATCGGCTTGGCTACAAAATCGGTCATGCCCGACGCCATACACATGGCACGATCTTCATTTCGAGCATTAGCGGTCAAAGCGACGATGGGGGTGTGACGATTGATGCCGTGGCCCTCCCGCACGCGTCGGGTGGCGGTCATGCCATCCATGATGGGCATTTGCACATCCATCAAAACGACATCAAAGGCTTGCAGCTCCATCGCCTCAAGCGCTTCAACGCCATTAGTTGCCCATATGGTGTTGACGGGCCAAAGGTCTAACATGGCGGCAAGGATCTGGCGGTTGAGTGCGTTATCATCTACCGCCAAGACCTGCAGAGGCCGATTAATCTCGGTCTCTGAAGTTGCCTCATAAGCCGCAGATTCCTGTTCAAGCGTTGCTTCGAACCGTCCCTCGAACAAGAAGGTCGAGCCCCTGCCAGGCACAGACGATACAGTCAGGTCGCCTTGCATCTGTTGCGCTAAGGACTTCGCAATCGCGAGGCCAAGGCCGGTGCCGCCAAAGCGCCGCGTGATCGTACTATCAGCCTGAATGAAGGCTTTAAAGATTGACTCCTGACGGTCCAATGGAATGCCAACGCCAGAATCTTCAACCTCTATGCTTAGCTTGCAATCCCGCCCAGTGGTCACGCTGTTGATTCGAATGGTCACGCCGCCGGAAACCGTAAACTTCACCGCGTTTGACACCAGATTAAACACAATCTGACGCAAACGCGTTGGGTCGCCAATCACCATGTCCCAATCAAGACGGGTGGTATCAATCTTCAAATAGAGACCTTTAGATGCCGCATGCGGGCCCCACAGCGTCTCTAGCTCAAGTGCCAATTGCTTCAGACTAGTCGGGTGCTTTTCGATTTCCAGTTGACCGGCTTCAATCTTGGCATAGTCCAACACGTCATTGACCATCGCCATCATCAGGCGACCAGCTTCATTGAACATGCGCACATAATTAGCTTGCGTATTGTCCAGTGTCGTGCGCGCCATCAGTTCCGCAGAACCCAGCAAGGCATTGAGCGGCGTCCGCAATTCATGGCTCATCATCGCCAAGAAGCTCGATTTAGCCTCATTGGCGTGCTCTGCCGTTTGCTTGGCTATTTCAAGGGCTTCTTCGCGGGCTCGACGTTCCGTTTCATCGCGCAGGGCAATGATGCGGAAGGCCATGCCGTCAACCATACCGACGCTGAAGGTTGCCGAAATGGGTACCTCGTGGCCGGCGCAATGTCGGCCGTTGAAATTGCAGACTTGACCCTGATTGAGGTGGGTTGGATCAATGAATCGATCAATCTTGGTGCCGGCAATGGTGCGCGGACTTTCTACACCAAAGGCCTGCGCGGCCGCCTGGTTCATCAGAAGAATCTGATTGTCGGTATCCAACGTGATTAAGGCGTCGCGCGATTCCAGAATATAACGCGTCAGGGTCTGACGGGCTTCCAACGCGATTTGGGCGTTCAACTGCGCCATTTCCTCAGACATCAAGGTAATGGAGCGTTCCAAGCGATGGCGCGCGCGTGCATCATCATCATAGGCTGCCGAGATCAAGGCGTAAAAGCGCTCTTGATCCAATTGGCCCTGTTGATCGGTGCATTGCTCGATCTGACGCGCCAGCAAACTGTGCATCAGGCCGCCTCAAACACCGTGACGGTCATGGTTTGATTGTGCAGGTTACAGGTGCCTTGGAAGCCGTTGGGCGAAATCTCGCCGTAGGAATAGAAGCCCGCATGCGCGATACCACCGAGCGCATCGACAACGGCGCGAACCTCTTCAGTGGCCCGCTGGCCCAGAAGCAGACGCCGGCCGATGCAGGAAACCAGCATAGCAAAGCCGTGATTGTCGCCACCTGCAGCCGCAAGACCGGCCTTGCCAGCACCCTCAATCAGGCCGTTGGTTTCGCCAACCATTAATTGGGCCGTCCAGCCTTCCGGCATATCGCCGGCAAAGGTCATGGCCCCAGTAACTTCGTCAATGCCCAGAATTGTTCGCACCACCGTATCGGCCGGGTTGGCGGGATTGCTGACTTGTAGCGGGTAGAACAGTGCAGAGCCTGGTAGCTTTTCCGCCTCATCGCCAAGGTAGCGCTTGTAAAGCTCAAGAGCAGATTTGTTATCGAGTTGATACAGGGTGTTGCCTTCGGACTTGGTGATCTTCCGCCTTGGGCCGAAGACTTCCCAGCCGCCGAACGAGCCTGTGCGCAGACGCAATCCTGTTCCAAAGAAGGCCACGGCCACCACTTTTCCCGGGCTCAACGGGCCAGAGCATCCAACCAAGGTTTCGCCGAACCGGTCGCCATCGCCAGCTAGACCGCCATTGATGGAGGCATGAGTGCCCAAAACGCTGCGGAAGCCTTCCACGAGAGCGGAGCCATTTACGCGTGCACCGTCGGACACGATAAAGACGCCTGCCAATTCGTCGCCGTCAAACTGGTTTGCCAGTGCTTCCCCGATGCCAAAGCTTTCGCCTGCGGTGTCAATATCGGCCTCGACTACTTGGACGCTGACATTGTTAAAACCAAGCAGGGCAGCAAAGCCATCGCCAACATAGGCCTGACCATTGGCAATCTCGCCGCCGGTCGTGCATCCAATGACCTTGGCGTTTGGCAGTAGGGCCTTCAGCTTTTCAAAAGCATCGGTGGAGCGGGCCACTTCCGGATCTAGGAAGGTGAAAACCACTTCGTAGGAATCTGGTGAAAAGTCCGCTGGGATTTCCCAGCAGCCTTGTTGAAAATGCAAAACACAATGGCGCATTTGGAGCCCCCTACACACTGAGAGCCCAATATAACGCGAAAGTGATTTAAATTTCGTTGCGCGTGGCCCCTTATTACAAAGAGACCACGCAACAACCTAATAAGCGTTGAGCTTGGCCCAACGGTCTCGATGGAAACCACTTGATCCGTAGGCGGTTTCTAAGACCCGGGCACGTTTCAAGTAAAAGCCACTGTCATGAGCATCAGTCATGCCGATGCCACCGTGCATTTGGATGGTCTCATTGGTGACCAGTTGCAAGGTATCGCCGGCTCGCGCTTTGGCGAGGCTGACAGCTTCACCAACACCTTTGCCACGCTCAATCGCGTCAATGGCCGCCACCACGCAGGAGCGCGTCAACTCAATCTCCACCAACATGGCCGCTGCGCGATGCTGCAACGCTTGGAAGGACCCGATCAATTGACCAAATTGGGTGCGCGTTTTCAGGTAGTCGTGCGTCATGTCGAACGTCGCACCGATGAGGCCCATCATTTCGCAGCACAGCCCAATACGGCCGTGATCAAGAATGAGGTCTAAAGTGTCCTCATCGAGGGCTTTGCCACCTAGATAGGCGTCATCTCCGACGGTCACCGCATCGAACGTCACATCCGCTAGATCGCGCGCATCAACGCCAGACAGCCCATGACGTGATACCCCTGCCGCATCTCCTGCTACCAAGAATGCCCCAAGGCCGATGTCGGTTTTGGCGATGACAATTAAGATTTGTGCATGCGCCCCGTCGGGGACAAAGCGCTTCTTGCCGGACAGGCTCCAGCCGTTGGCAGTTTGGGTCGCTTTGGTGTCAATCTTATGCGGGGCATGGTGTGCCCCTTCATCGAGAGCCAAGGCAAAGCTGACGCTGCCGTCTGCGATTTTTGGCAGATGCTTGTCTTGCTGCGCGGCAGTGCCTTGCAGTTTCAACACAGATGCCCCCATAAGGCCCGTTTGGAACAAGGGCGAGACGCCTAAGGTGCGCGCTTGGGCTTCCAAAACGAGGCCCATGGCCCGCAGGCCCATGTCTGAGCCGCCATGCGTCTCTACAATCAAGGCACCGGCAAAGCCCATGGCCCCAATCTCACCCCACAGGGAAGGATCAAGGGTTTCTTTGGCGTCGCGCAATTTGCGGAAGCTGGCGACGGGTGCATTGTCGGCGAAAAATCCGTCGGCAGCATCCTTCAGGAGGGTTTGGTCTTCGTTAAGTGAAAATGCCATCGGGCCCTCCTATTGATGGTCGCGCAAGCCAAGCACGCGCTTAGCTACGATGTTCAAATTGACTTCTGAAGTGCCGCCTTCGATCGAATTGGCTTTAGCCCGCAACCAATCGCGTGTGACCTTCAGCGCTTCTGGCCGATAGCCTTCGCCTTCCCAGCCAAGACCTTCCATGCCCAAGGCTTCCACCAAAAGCTCCGTTTTGTCTTGATTGAGCTTGGCAGCCGCGATCTTCAGGACCGACGCATAATGCGAGACCTCCGCCCCAGCTTTTGCTTCTTCTTGACCGCGGCGCATGGTCAAGTGGAAAGCCCGCTCATACATACGTTGCTTGGTGATACGCGAACGTAGGTCGCTATTGGCCAGCTTACCATTTTCAAGACCAATCGATTCCTTGGCGGCATCGACGAGATCAAGGCCTGCCCCGCTGCCAAAGCCCGAAGCCGAAATATTGGTGCGCTCAAACTGTAAGATGCGCTTGGCAACGTCCCAACCCTTGTTCTTTGGGCCTAACATTTGCGATGCCGGCACGCGTACATTGGTTAGGAAGGTCTCGCAGAAGGGCGATGCACCGGAAATCAACTTGATCGGACGCGCTTCTACACCGGGGGTCTTCATGTCGAACAATAGGACAGAGATACCTTCATGCTTGGGGGCATTTGGTTCGGTTCGCACCAAGCACAGCATCCAATCGGCGTGGTTTGCATATGACGTCCAAACTTTTTGCCCATCGACAACATAATGATCGCCATCAAGGACGGCGCGCGTCTGTAGCCCCGCCAAGTCCGAACCAGCACCTGGCTCTGAATAACCTTGGCACCACCATGTCCGGCCATGCACCATGTCTGGCAAATAGGTTTGCTTTTGCTCTTCTGTGCCAAACTCCAAGATCACAGGGCCAAACATCCAAATGCCAAAGGAGAGCAGCGCAGGGCGGGCTTTAATGCGGCGCAATTCATCTTGCAGCACACGGTCCTCTTCACCGGTCAGTCCACCGCCGCCATAGGCTTTTGGCCACTTTGGCGCGGTCCAGCCTTTTGAAGCCATGGCTTCGAGCCAGGCTTTCGAGTCTGGGTTTTTGAAGCTTGCATTGCGACCGCCCCAGACGGTCTCGCTCTCCGGCATGGGGGTGCGCATAGAGGCGGGGCAATTGGCTTCAAGCCACGCCCGCGTTTCTTGTCGAAAAGTCTCAATGTCGGTCATGATGCCTCCGCTCACCTTGATGTGCCGCCTCTCCTGGGCGTTGCATTTTAACTAGAACGGGCCGAGGGCGCTGGCTAGCCCCCAAAGCTGGACTGATAGTGATCCTAGTTTTCAGCGCATTGGGGCGGACGCATTGCCCGTCTGAATACCTGCCAGATTGACGGCGTGGACCAGCATAAACAGCGCAACCACAGCACAAATGATCGAAAGAGCTGTCCAAGGGATCATGCGAACCTTGCCGAATTCAGCAGGCCTTGAGGCTCGCCAAGAGGAAAAACCAAACCCACAAAGACCGATCGCGAGAGCGATTAAAGTTGCTGGCCAATCCAAGTCTGTGGCTCACTCATTGCGTGTTGACCCTCGGCAGTGGCGAGCCTATGCGGCCGTGCCTCTGCACCATGCTTGGTTTTGTCCCAGATCGATGGGGAAAGATAGATGCGCCAAATCGCGCGAAACAGTGCCGGCACCTGGCAGGCTTGATAGAGCGGCAAGGCAAAGCAGGCGATCCAAAGACTGTTTCGTCCATCACGCAGGACAGCTGCCATCCCAACAACCGCTTGGCTTAGGGCCATTGAGAGTACCCAGAGCAATACTTGGTCGGACTGTCCGGCAAGCGTCTGGCCAATCGCCAGTAGCGCCGATACAAATAGGATTGCCGCGTTCAACGGGCCTGTTGTCAGGCCCAGAAGAAAGGCGAGCAGGCCAAAGCCACCAAGCTGTAAGGTCAGTCGTCCCGGTGTACGCAAATGGACACTAACTGTCTGAATATGTCCCTGAATCCAACGACCACGCTGGCGGACCCAACCCGCAAAAGTGGGGGCTCCCTCTTCATAAGTGGGGCTTCGGATCAGGTTAGCGGTTAGGCCTAGTCGGGCAAATCGTGCGCCCAGATCTGCGTCTTCGGTGACATTAAAAGGGTCCCACCCACCGACAGCTCGTAAATGGGTGATATCAAAATGATTGGAGGTTCCACCAAGTGGCAAAAAGTGAGAAAGGCGCACCAAGCCTGGCAAGATCAGGCGGAACCAGATCGCATAGTCGAGTGCAAACTGACGACTGATCCAGCTTTCCCGCTCATTCCAAATCACCAGCGGGGCTTGAACGACAGCAAGATTGGCCGGCCCATTTCGAAAGGCCCTCCAAGCCTCGCGTAATTGCCCCGAAGCGGGGAGGTCCTCCGCATCATAGACCGTCAGATAGCGCCCTCGACAAAAGGGCAGGGCCGTTTGCAGGGCCTTCGGCTTGGTACGCGGCCCGCCAGTGGGAATGGCAATGATCCGAAAGCGATAGCTATGCCGTCGTAATTTAAGGGCTGCCAATGTCTCGCTGTCATCGGCCTCACAAGCAAAGACAAGGTCTATTTTCTCTTTGGGCCAATCCAGCTTGTCTAACGCGTTCAACAACGACCCGACCGAGCCCGCCTCTTGATACAGCGCAACCAAGATCGTCCAGACAGGTTCTGCCCCGTTTATGTTCACTTGCGGGCAAGCCGAAACGCGCGGCTCAGGCAGACAACACGTCCAAAGTCGGAAGACATTTAGGCACAGCGCCAATGTCATTACCGCCCAAGCTAGGGCCGTTGTATCCACCAACAGAAGTAGGGCAGCAACCGACCAACAGCAGTTCACCAAGATCAGGGTGGCAAATATCCGCCCTGCTGGCTTAGCGGCCGAAAACCTTGGGTCTAAATGGGCCAGGCGACACAGGGCCTTGGCCATCGCCGTTGCGACTGCCCTCCTAGCCGGATCTTGGGTTTGGGGGCGGAGTTCCTCGCCCTCCCTATGTAATGCTTTAGGGCTTTCCTTCATGGTCTTTCGCTTTCCTCTGGCGAAAGACGCACCTCCTTCTTCAACGATCGCCCATGCCCTATGAGTCCAAAACCATCTGAAATTGTCTAGCTATCTATGGTTGAACATGCCGGGCTATTGAGTTTAACCTGCGCGCGGGTGGATCAAGCGGTTGCGTGTGTCGGCGTGGCTGGCTAGAAGCGCCTAACGAAATTTTGTGCTGCACAGGGGACATTTTATCCATGAACGTTCATGAACATCAGGCCAAAGAAGTCCTCGCAAACTATGGTCTTCCCGTTCCTCCAGGCATTGCTGCTTTCTCTGTAGAGGAAGCCAAAGCCGCGGCTCAGAAATTGGGCGGGTCCATGTGGGTGGTAAAGTCGCAAATCCACGCGGGTGGCCGCGGCAAGGGCAAGTTCAAGGAACTTCCCCCCGAAGCAAAAGGCGGCGTGCGTCTTGCCTTTAACCTCGATGAAGTCGCTTCCCACGCAAAAGACATGCTGGGCAATACGCTGGTGACCGTGCAAACCGGGGCGGCAGGCAAGCAAGTTCAGCGCCTGTATATCGCTGGCGGCGCAGACATTGCGCGCGAACTTTATCTCTCGGTTCTGGTTGATCGTGGTACCGGTCGCGTTGCCTTTGTCGCTTCTGAAGCTGGCGGCATGGACATTGAGACCGTGGCGCATGACACGCCAGAGAAAATCTCCACAATCGTTATCGACCCTGCTGTCGGCGTCACCCCTGCTGACAGTGCAAAGGTGGCCAAGGCCCTGAACTTGGAAGCTGGCCAAGCTGATGCGTGCCATGACCTGTGCGTGAAGCTCTATACCGCCTTCACCAAGGGCGACATGGAAATGTGCGAAATCAACCCGCTGATCGTTGAAGAAGGCACGGGCAAGCTCGTCTGCTTGGATGCGAAGATGAGCTTTGATTCCAACGCAGAATTCCGTCACCCCGAATGGGCCGCCATGCGCGACCTGTCGGAAGAAGATGACAAAGAAATCGAAGCGTCCAAATATGACCTCGCTTATATCGCGCTCGACGGCACGATTGGCTGCATGGTCAATGGCGCAGGTCTTGCCATGGCCACCATGGACATCATCAAGCTTTATGGCGAAGAGCCAGCTAACTTCCTCGATGTGGGTGGCGGTGCGACGCGCGAAAAGGTAACAGCAGCGTTCAAAATCATCACCGCAGACCCTGCCGTAAAAGGCATTTTGGTCAATATCTTCGGCGGCATCATGCGCTGTGACGTGATCGCTGAAGGCGTTGTTGCAGCCATCACCGACGTTGGCTTGAAAGTGCCGTTGGTCGTGCGTCTGGAAGGCACCAATGTCGAATTGGGCAAGCAAATCCTGCGCGACAGCGGTCTCGCCGTCGTGCCAGCCGATGATCTGGCTGATGCAGCGCAAAAGATTGTCGCGGCGGTTCGCAAGGCGGCTTAATCTAACGCCATTTGGAACTAAGAGAAGTTGAGGGCCCCATCGTTGATGCGGGCCCTTTCTCTTGCAGCCCACCCCAACTGGCACTTTTGTAAGGCTCAGGTTAAAGGGTCGCTATGTCCACACCGAATCCATCCGTGCCCCGCTTAGAACCGCTCGACATTTCTGTTGTGGTGCCTGTCCATAACGAGAGTGGGGCTGTGGCAGGTCTGGTGCAAGAAATCGCGGCGGCCCTAGATGGTTGGGCCTATGAGATGATTTTCGTCGATGATGCGTCCAAGGACGACACCCATGCGAAGCTTGTCGCGCTAAAGGCCACCTATCCCGCGCTCCGTGTGCTGGCAAACCGCAAGAACGCGGGCCAAAGCCGGGCGATTATGAATGGTGTCTTGGCTGCTCGAGCACCGGTGATCGGCACACTGGATGGCGACGGCCAGAATGATCCAGCAGACCTGCCAGCCCTTTTACAACAACTCAATCGCCCGGATGCACCTCAGGGCTTGGGCTTTGTTGGCGGTCGTCGGGTGAAGCGGCAAGATAGCCAAGCCAAGAAATTAGCGTCTCGTTTGGCCAACAATGTGCGCCAAGCTTTGTTGCGGGATGGGGCGGATGATTCTGGCTGCGGCATCAAAGTGGTCCGGCGCGACTTGTTCTTGCGCTTACCCTATTTCGATCACATGCATCGCTACATGCCAGCTTTGGTTCAACGTGAAGGTGCTTTGGCAGAGTTTGCAGTCGTCAATCATCGACACCGCTCAACCGGTGCGTCCAAATACACCAATCTTGGGCGATTGCTGGCCGCTTTGACGGATTTGGGAGGCGTCATTTGGCTCAGGACCCGCCGTCGTGACTTCGGCCATGTGGACGAAACGTAAGTGTCGGTTCACTCTGCACCCAAGGGCATAAAAAGATTGGGTGATTCGAAGCCATGCTGGTGTTGAGACGTATCTTTGAGATGGTGCCGATCTTGACGATCCCAGTCTTGATCTATGCCCTGTTTGGCGGGGTTACGGCCTCGACGCGCGGGCCCGACGTCTTCACCCAATCGATCGAAGATGGCGTCTTTGTGCTGACCCTGCCTTCTGGTGCGCCGTGGGCGCTGTCAGGCGGCGATCTTTTGTTGATGATGGGGTTGATCATCCTATTTTTTGAATTGACGCGGGGTGTGGGTGTTAGCCGTTTTGCCATTATTCACCATACTCTGGCGGTCTTATTGGCCTTGTCGTGTGCCGGGGCATTCTTGTTGTTTGAAGCCTTCGCGACCTCAACCTTTTTCCTTCTGACTCTCATGTGTTGGCTCGACATGATTGGAGGCGTGATTTTCAACATTGCCAGCGCACCGTCCGGCGGTTCGCGCGATTCCAATTATGATTGATAGGGAGATGAGATAGCTTGGCCCTATTTTTTGATGCAGGCTGGTTCAGTAAGCGTTTGGCCGCACTTAACCTCCAGAGGGAAGATATGGCCCGCGCAACGGGCTGGACGCCAGAAGAGCTCGCTTGGGTGTTTAAGGATCAGAAGGAAGTCACTGCGCGCGAAGTTGAAGTCTTGAGCGCCCTCTTACATGCCTCGCCGGGCGAAATTGCTAATCGCTGCGGCATCTCAACACCAGTTACCGAACAGCCTTTGAGCGCTGCGGCACAGATCGAGCATTTACAAAAGCGTGTTGTCGCTTTGGAGGCCCATGTCGCGGCCCTAGAGGCAGCTCTTAGAAGCCGCTAGACAACTAATCGGACGCGCCATGTCCGACCAACACGGGCCTGATAGGCCTTTGCGCCGCGCAAGGCCGCGAACGGATCTTCGCCTGTTAGCCCTGCTTCCATAAGAACATGAATGGAAAAACCAGCTGCCGCGCTATTGGCATCATAGCGTCCCCGCTCGAAGCTATGTTTGTCGTGATGGGCGCGGTTCGTATAGTCCTGACTTGACCCCCTTAGGTCCTCTGGGATCGGCTCAATCGCAGGCACAGCTGTGACTTTGTGCCGATATGGCACAGAAGCGAAAGCAGCATAGGGCGAGAGGGCATTCATCGCCTGCACGTCGCAGGTCATGTGCCATGCTGCGGAACCGCAGAAAACTTAGTGCGAGCGGGTTAGGTTTTTGGCTGCGATCGCATGGACTTTGGCGCTCGGCCCTGAACCACTGGGCATCAGCGCGTGAACGGGTCCTTGGAACAGCCCGTCAAAAGCGGGGTCAAATAGGTTCAGACCACCTGTAAAGGCACCAAAGGCGGGCATGATTAGGCTGCGCCCATCGGTTACAAAGCAGCGCCGTCTGATGCTGCCGCCGCGTTTACCCGTCACCCGCGCGCAGGGGTGCAGGTGGCCCGCAACTTCGCCTGACACTTGGCCGGTTGGTTCATGACGAAACCACAGGCCGTCATGCTGGATTTCTGCAGCACGCTTTCCTTCCAGCCAAGCTGGCGGCTCCGGGTCATGATTACCCTCGATCCAAATGGTTTCGGCCTGGCCAACCAAGCTTTCAAGCTTGGCCCGATCCTCGTCGGCCAGCCGACTGCCTGCGCCTCGATCGTGAAAACTATCACCCAAGGCAATCAAGACTTTAGGTGCAAGCGCCACAACTAGAGCTTCGAGGCGGCGCAAGGTTTCCGCCGTATCAAAAGGCGGCAGCATCACGCCTTTGACGGCAAAGGCAGAACCTTTTTCGAAATGCAGGTCGGAGACAATCAGCGTCTGTGTCCGAGGCAAGAACAAAGCCGCTTCTGCCAAGGCGACGACAGGGGTGTCATGAAGTTGAAAGGCATGGCCCTGCATCTTCAGCCTCTATTTGGCCGGTTCGCTAGCACCTGCTTTGGCGGCCTTCTCGGCCTGCTTTTTCAACTCATCGCGCTCGGTGTCTAATAGGCGCTGGGCGGGATGGCTTTCTGATTGCCGCCAGACTTTCGGCAATTGGCAAACCCGCACAGACTTTTCAAACACGCTACCCAGCACCATGGTGGAGCCCGAGCGGATGGCAACAGACGCGCCGGAGAAACCGTCGGTACCATCTTTCAGATAGACCTGATCAATCTTGCCACCTTTGCCAGTGGGCGAAGGCTCGAGGATCAAAATCTGGCTGGGTGAAGGCTTTGCCGGATTGCCCGCATGCTGAATGAAGCTGAGCATTTTAGGATGGGCCGCCATCCAGACAATGCCATCTGGATCGACGTCGAGATTATCGATGCCAGTGCCGAGCAAAGCTGCGTCTCGCCGCTTGATCGCCCCTGTCGCTGGATCGCGGTCATAGAGGTAGATGCTACGGCTGATTGTGGCGCTGGCATAAAGTGTCTTGCCGTCGTTTGAGAGGGCCAGCGAATTGGCAAAACCAAGCCCGCTGTCGAGCTTACTGCCCTTCGCGCCATCAAAATACCAAATTGCGCCCGTGCGATCATTACCGGAAATAAAGCTCAAACTTTCCGACAAGGAGCCCCGCTCGAGGTCACTTTCGCTGGTCGCGTAGAAGCTATTTGTACCCGTAGCCACGATGTCATTGATGCGGGTCAGGCCCGGAACAGCAACCGTTCGACGTAATTTCAAGCTGCCGTCGGCTTGTGCATCGAAAACCTCGACCGTGGTTCCGGTATAGTCAGCAGCGCCCTTTGGGTGGTTCACCACCATCAGAGTCACTTTGCCGTCAGGGCCTCGGAACAAAGACGTTCCATGGGGATGGAATGCCGTTGGCTGGCCGCCGGTTAGATCTTTCAAAGCGGGAGGGGTGGTCAAGCTCTCGACGGGCAAGCTGTAAATCGCGCCCCGAACAGGCTTGCCCACTGCAGCGGCACGGCGGTCGTCTGACGCCACAAAGATGCGCCCTGACGTACGATCAATGGCCATGTCTTCGGCACCGGGCATGCCGGCAATATCGGTACATGTACCGTCAAAGACAGGCACTAGCGTCGTAAATTCACCCGCGCGCGATGCCGTTCGAAACCAGGTGAACGACAGGATTCCGACGATGGCGACACCTGTGAGTAGGATAATCTGAGAGGGTTTCATCAACCTGACTTTCACGCCTGAGTTTGGGTTTCAAATTGCAGCTTTGCGAGATGGGCATAGAGGCCGCCCTTGGCCACCAAGTCGCTGTGGGTGCCTTGCTCGGCGACTTGGCCGTCGTCCAGTACGATAATCCAGTCTGCGCGTTGGACTGTCGCTAGACGATGGGCAATCACAAGGGTTGTCCGGTTTGCCATGGCGACATCGAAGGCCTTCTGGACTAAGCGCTCATTCTCAGCATCCAGTGCGCTGGTGGCTTCATCGAGGAGAAGGACCGGCGCATCGCGAACCAGTGCCCGAGCAATTGCCAAACGTTGCCTCTCGCCACCCGAAAGCGCGCGACCCCTGTCGCCAATGGCTTTGTCATAGCCACCAAGGCGGGCCAGAATAAAGGGCTCTGCTTCGGCCCGCTGCGCGGCCTCTTGCGCCATGTCGGATGTGGCACCCTCATTGCCGAACAAAATATTGTCCATCGCTGTGCCGGTAAACAGGTCCGGGTTTTGCGACACATAGGCAAAGCGGTGCCGCCAAGCGACTGGGTCTGTGTCGCGCGCATCAATGCCGTCGACCTCAATCGCCCCAGCTGCCGGGTCGTAATAGCGCAGGAGAAGCTTAAACAAGGTCGATTTGCCGGCCCCTGAAGGGCCTACAATTGCAACCGTCTGGCCGGGCTTCACCTCAAAGCTCACGCCTTTGAGCGCGCTACGCTCTCCGTCACTTGGATAAGCGAAGGCGACATTTTTAAATGAAACAAGGCCAGGTGCCTCAAGGGGGAACGAGATCGGGGCAGAAGGGGCGGCGATTTCAGGCACTTCATCGAGAATTTCCGACAAGCGTTGCGTGGCCCCAGCAGCCTTTTGCACATCGCCCCAAACTTCTGCCAAGGCACCTACGCCAGAGCCTGTCAGTACTGAGAGGATGACAAACTGCGTCAAAGCACCGGGCGTCATAGACCCTGCCAAGACCGAACGGGTGCCCTCCCATAGAACAAAAGAGATGCCACAAAACACGATGGCAATTGCCACTGCCGTCATGATGCTGCGGGCAGCAATCCGTCGACGCGCTGCAGCAAAGCTGATCTCAATTGCTTGGCGAAAGCGGGACCGCGCGTAATCTTCGCGGCCAAAGGCTTGCACAGTTTCTACAGCATCCAGGCTCTCTGAGGCTTCTGCTGCTGCTTCCGCAACCCGATCTTGTGCTGAGGTGGAGAGGGCGCGGACTCGTCGGCCAATGGTGAATAAAGGGAATAAAACCAAGGGGATGATCAGCAAGACCATGAAGGTGAGCTTCAGGCTGGTCACGACCATCATGGACAAGCCACCCGCTAGCATCACCAAATTTCGGATGGCAATCGAGGCCGATGAGCCGACCAATGACTCAATAAGAGTGGCGTCGACGGTCAGGCGCGAGAGTGCTTCACCAATGCGGACGCGCGCAAAATAAGAAGGCGACAGCCCGATCAACCGGTCATAGACGTCGGCACGCAGGTCTGCGACGACCCGCTCGCCCAACTTCGTCACAAAATAAAAGCGCGAGGCTGAAAACACAGCCATGCACAAAGCTACACCCACCAACAACAAAAACCATTGATTGACGGCTTCGGGGGTTGCGGTGGCAAAGCCACGGTCAACCAACGCGCGGGCGGCCAACGGCAGAGCCAAAGTCGCGGCCGCTGCCAGAAGAAGGAAAATAGCTGCCGCTGCCACATCTTTTGGCCGACGTTGGATATAAGGAATCAAGCGCGTCAGCGGGCGCAGATCAGAGCTGCGGCCTCGCTTAGCGGCGGCATCGGCGGTTAATTCGGCTTGGACGGCTCCGCGACTGGGACGATCCTCAACGACGCGGCTGGCAGGGGTATCGGTCATGCGCAGGGAGTTAGCACGCGCGAGCCCGACGTGAAATATTGTCAGCAGTTAAATTGATGGCTTGGTCTCTGCGCACGACCTGCGCGCAACACTAGACTCTCAAGCGATTTTCCTCTAACCGCGCCGCTCTATTTGGTTCAAAGCCGCTCTCAACATCGCGCGCCCTTTTGGGGCCTGCGCGCAGGACACGAAGATGAAAGCCGACACACATCCTAATTATGATTTCATCACCATCGTGATGACCAATGGGACCACCTATCAGACCCGTTCGACCATGGGTGGCGAGGGCAAGTCCCTGTCGCTGGATATTGACCCAACCGTGCATCCTGCATGGACCGGTTCGACCAACACGCTTCTTGATCGCGGTGGCCGTGTCGCCCGCTTCAAAGACAAGTTCGCGGGTTTCATCAAGAAATAAGGTATTTCTCCGGTTGATTTAACCGGATAGTTACTTGAATGGTTTAAAAGCGCTCGATATGTTCCGAGCGCTTTTTTCGCTTGTATCTCGTTCCATTGCGCGCCGTCTTGCGCTGGCGTTTATTCTCTTTGCTGTACCTGTCTGTTTTCTATCGTGGCAGCTGATCCATAAGCAAAATCAAGAGATTGCTTTCTCAGAAGCGGAGTTAAACGGCGCGCTCTATATTGAGCCGTTGTTGGTTTTGCACGCCACTATGGCCACTGCGGCATCCGCTTTGGCTGACAAAAAGCCCGTTCCTCAGTTCTTGCAGCCAGCGCTTGACAAGGTGCTTGAGGCACGAGCGAACGCCCCACGTAGTTTGTATTTTCAGGAAGATTTCGCAGCGCTTAGGGCCGCTGTTGGTGAATTGCAGGCTATGAAGTCCTATGAGCCCGCGCGCGTCCGCACTATTTTATCGACAAGCCAGAAGCATTTTACCCGCGTTGTCGAAGGTTCAAACCTTGTTCTTGATCCCGAGCTCGCAACTTTTTATCTTATGCAGGCCGTCGCGATACATGCGACGCCGCTGATTGAGCAGATTGGCTATTTTGGTTCGGCTAAGACGTATATCAATGAGCCAGGCATTACCCCACAAAATACGTTCTGGCGCTTGGCTGCGAAGCACCAAGGCAATCTCAATGCCAAGACTTATGCTTTTGAAACTTCGATTGATGATGCCATTCGCTCTTCTGACAAAGCACTGACGCGCGAGCTTGGGCTGGCTGACCTTAAGCTTGATATGTCCCAAAAGATCGCAAACCTGATTGAGGATCCAGATCCCAAGGCCGCGCAGACAAACGCACAACTTGCGCGGAATGCTGTTGTACGTACTGCCTTGGCTGCCAATCAAGAACTGATCCTAGGCCTAAATGTCCGCATCAATCGGCTCGAGGCCCAGCAATATCAAGTATTGGTGGCGGCGGTAGGGTTGTTTCTGGTTGCATTATTGGGGGTGTTGCTGGTTGTCCGCGACGGCGTGGTCCAACCCTTGGGTCACTTAACCAAAGCCATGCGCCAGGTTGCCCAAGCCGACTTTAGCGCCGAACCGCCTTATCAGAAGCGTGCGGACGAGATTGGTGGCATGGCTCGGGCCCTAACCATTTTCAAGGAAAATGCCAGAGCGCGACTTCGCGCTGAACATGCTGCACAGGCCAAGTCTGAGTTCTTGGCCATGATGAGCCACGAAATCCGGACGCCGATGAATGGCGTGATCGGGATGGCGCAAGCCCTCATGAAGACCCAAATGAAGGACGAACAGCGCCAAATGCTGTCTGTCATGATCGATTCCAGCGACATGTTGCTGCTGCTCTTGAATGACATTCTCGATATGTCGAAGGTTGAAGCCGGCAAGATCGAACTTGAATCTATTCCTTTCTCACCCCAGAAACTGGTCCAAGCAGCCAATGACCTGTTTGATGCTCGCGCCTCAGCGAAGGACATTCAGCTGGAGGTTGAGATCGCAGCCGATGCTTCGCAATGGCGTATGGGCGATCCAGCTCGTCTTAGACAGATCGTCTTCAACCTCGTGTCGAACGCCATCAAGTTTACCGAACAAGGGACCGTCAAAATTGCGCTCAACTTGGGTCCAAAGCGGGAGTTGGCGATTTCTGTCACCGACACGGGGATTGGTATCCCGCAGGATCGGGTGGCGCAATTATTTGAGAAATTCACCCAAGCTGATTCCTCGCATACCCGTCTCTACGGTGGCACTGGCTTGGGCTTGTCCATTGCGAAGGCCATGACGGAGGCGATGGGCGGCGAGCTATTGGTTGAGAGCGAAGTGGGGGTTGGATCAACCTTTACCTGTCTTGTCCCACTCCAAGCTGTTTCAGCGACATTCGACGAAACGGAAAACTTAGCTGAAGGCGGGAAATACGCTGACTCGGATGCATCTGCTCTGCACGAGAATCTGCCAGCGTCGGCCTTGAAGCTGTTAGTTGCAGAGGACAATCGAACCAATCAATTGGTTCTGCAAGCATTGCTATCAAGTTATGAAATCGAGCTGGTCTTCACGCAGAATGGGCAAGAAGCCATCGAAGCGTGGCGGGCTGCATCCTATGATGTCATTCTAATGGACATGCAAATGCCAGCGATGGACGGGGCTTCGGCGATCCGTGCGCAAGAAATCCGCGAAAATCGTCCCCGAACGCCAATTGTCTCACTTACTGCTAACGCCCTGCAACATCAGATCGATGCGCAAATCGAAGCCGGGGCCGATGCTCATGCCCCTAAACCGATCCATTTGCCGAGCTTGCTAGCAGCTATTGAAGCAGCCATTTCACTATGTGAATTGCAAGCTGAAACGGACTTCCGTCAGTCCAATGCGCCCAATGCCGCTTGAAGCCGCTTTAACTGAGCGTTGACCGGATTTTCCGCGGGTGCTTCGCTGGCTTCAAAGAGACTGGCTTCCATACGATCAACCCGTTCGTAAAGCCGTTTAGATCGTTCAAGAAGGTCGAGTAAGCGCACGGGCAAGTCCGCCAAGGGCTGCTTATCCGCGCTGCAGACGGCCCGCGCACCCAACCGATATTTTGGATCATGGGCGTCACGTGGCGTCATTTCGCCCTCACGGACCGCGCGATGGACCAGCAACCATGAGGCCGACTGCATCAAACGGGTCGTCAATCGCATGCTTTCAGAAGCATAGGCCAAGGCTGCAACTCGTTCGAGGCTGCGTGCTTCCTGTCGGCCATCGCCATCCAGATAAGCCGCCGTTTCCTCAACCAAGTCCATGCCTTCGCGGAACATGCGTTCAAAGATGTCCGAACTCGCAAATTCTGCGATCCGATCAAATGCTGTCTTTAGACCCACGGTCTGCTTTGAAACTTCCGTCAACATGCGGCATTCCGCCCTTCTTTGGTCTCTGTCTTTAACCCGCAAAGCGCCGTGGGCCAAGTGTTTGATCTGGACGGCTCTGTTTTGGAGCAAATTCCAGTTCAACCCCGATTATTCCCGCACAGCCAACCCGAAGCTCCAGCCTAGACTTTTAGAGACAGAGCGATGGGTTAAGTGGAAGAAGCACCATGCTTCCTAAGTTTCTTCCAGCAAGGGCCGTGCCGCTTTTTCGGTTAGCTTGTCTTAAAAAAGGAATCTGCCGCTTTTTTGCTGCCTTCTTTCGCCTTAATTAGGTCGTTTATCTGCCGAATTTCCGCCTCGAGGTCAGAAATACGCTCTTGAAGCTCCCAAATTGACAGATCTTCTAGGCGAATAGACTGGGGTTTTGACTTGGCGAATGGGTCGTCGTCGAGCATGAGTAGCCTCCTGATCCCATTTTGGCGCCGGAGTGTGAATTTTGACAGCCCTTCCTGAAAAAATGCGTGCGATTGTTGCATCCGCTGGTGCTCCTTTGCGGGTTGAGCTCATCGATCGAGCCGTGGCTGGCCCGGGCCAAGTTCTCATCAAGGTCGCCTATGCGGGTATAAATCGTCCAGATCTGATCCAACGCATGGGTGCCTATCCGCCACCAAAGGGTGCCCCTGACACGATGGGGCTGGAATGTTCGGGCGAGATTGTGGCGATTGGCCCGGATGTTTCGCGTTGGAAGCTGGGGGATCGGGTGTGTGCGCTTCTACCCGGCGGTGGCTATGCGGATTACGCTTGGGCGGATGAAGGCTCTTGCATGGCAATTCCTGAGGGCATCAGCCTCCTGGAGGCAGCAGCCCTGCCTGAAACCGTCTTAACGGTCTGGGCGAATGTGTTTGAGCGGGCGGCTTTGCAATCGGGCGAGGCCTTTTTAGTCCATGGCGGCGCATCGGGTATTGGCACCACAGCCATTCAAATGGCCAAAGCGCATGGCGCGAAAGTTTTTGCCACAGCTGGCGGTGCGGAAAAAGCAAGTCTTTGTGCAAAGCTTGGTGCCGATGTTGCCATTGATTATCACGCACAAAGCTTCTCTGACATCATCAAGGCGGATGGTGGGGTCGACGTGGTTCTCGACATGGTGGGCGGGCCCTATGTCCAGCAAAATCTTGATTGTTTGAAACTCGACGGCCGCTGCGTCCAAATCGCGTTTCTTCAAGGGCCCCAAGTTGAGCTGAATCTGATGGCATTGATGCTGAAGCGTCTCACCTTGACTGGCTCTACCCTAAGAGCGCGGCCTGTGGCGGAAAAGGCGCGGCTAGCGCGCGCGGTCGAGGCCCATGTCTGGCCGTGGGTGGCCAAGGGCCTTCTGCGTCCTGTGGTAGATTCGGTGTTTGATTTGGAAGACGCCGAAGCCGCTCAGGCCAAGATGCAGGCCAATACCCATGCTGGGAAAATCATGCTCAAGGTTGCAGATTAGCCTTTTGGCATCGCGATATCGCGCCTGCCCTAGGGCGAGGTGAGATTCATTTGGCGATTACCGCCTCTTTCGGTTTGCAAGTGGAGCGGGCTGCGCTAACACGACGGCCAACATATCAGCTGTTAGCCGAGGGCCTCATGTCGATCCTGATCAATAAAGAAACCAAGGTAATCTGCCAGGGCTTCACCGGAAAGAATGGTACCTTCCACTCCGAGCAAGCGATCGCCTATGGCACGCGCATGACGGGTGGGGTCAGTCCGGGTAAAGGTGGGCAAACCCATCTGGGTCTTCCCGTGTTCAACTCGGTTCAAGAGGCCAAGGATGTCGCAGGCGCAGACGCCACGGTAATCTATGTGCCACCCCCGGGTGCAGCTGCTGCTATCATCGAAGCGATTGAGGCAGAAATTGAGTTGATCGTCTGCATCACCGAAGGCATCCCTGTCGCAGACATGGTGCAAGTCAAGAGCCGGTTGGAGCGCTCTAAGTCGCGCTTGATCGGGCCAAACTGCCCCGGTGTCTTGACCCCAGATGAGTGTAAGATCGGCATTATGCCCGGCTCCATCTTCAAAAAGGGCAATGTTGGCATTGTGTCTCGTTCGGGCACTTTGACCTATGAAGCGGTTTTCCAAACCTCAAACGCAGGCCTTGGCCAAACAACGGCAGTCGGTATCGGCGGCGACCCAGTGAAGGGCACCGAGTTCATCGACGTGTTGGAAATGTTCTTGGCCGACCCAGAGACCCAGTCGATCATCATGATCGGTGAAATCGGCGGCAGCGCAGAAGAAGATGCGGCGCAGTTCATCCTTGATGAAGCTAAGCGCGGCCGTAAGAAGCCGATGGCAGGCTTTATTGCAGGGCGTACCGCGCCTCCAGGCCGTCGTATGGGCCATGCCGGGGCGATTATCGCTGGCGGCAAAGGTGGCTCGGAAGACAAAATTGCAGCCATGGAAGCCGCAGGTATTCGCGTTGCCCCATCGCCTGCTGCATTGGGTTCAACATTGTTGGAAGTTCTTAAGGGTTGATGTGCTTTAAGCCTACATAAAGCAGTCGCCTGAAACGCGAATGACTATATAGAAGTAAATGTGTGACGGCCGGGCAAGGCCGACTTCCTTCGCCCTGACCGACCGTCCCGACGAATGGACGGTTGGCTTATGGCAGACGACATGCGCAGCGCGCAAAATTCCGCACTCCTCGATACTTCCTTTCTGTATGGCGGCAATGCCGTCTTTATCGAGCAGCAATACGCCAAATGGGCGGCCAATCCATCGTCGGTTGATGCGTCTTGGGCTACCTTCTTTGTCGGCATGGGCGATGGGGCAGGCGATGCACAGCGTGCGGCTAGTGGGCCATCTTGGAAGCGCAACGATTGGCCAAAGTCCGAAGTCGGCGAATGGGTCGCTACCTTAGACGGCAATTGGGCTCTGATCGAGCCGAAGATCGAAAAAAAGCTTACTGAAAAAGCGGCCGCGGCACCGGCCAATGCTGGCAAGCCTGTCTCAGAAGTCGATGTGATGCGCGCGACGCGCGACAGCATCAAGGCTTTGATGATGATCCGCGCTTATCGGATTCGCGGCCATTTGGCGGCAAAGCTCGACCCCCTAGGTCTTGATGAAGGCCGTGAGCCCCAGCCAGAGCTACAGCCTGAATCTTACGGTTTTGGTCCAGAAGATATGGACCGGCCGATTTTCATCGATTTCGTGCTCGGCATGGAATATGCCACCCCTCGCCAGATGCTGGACGTTTTGAACCGCACCTATTGTTCGACGGTGGGCATTGAGTTCATGCACATTTCCGATCCAGCCGAAAAATCCTGGCTGCAAGAACGCATTGAAGGCCCCGACAAGAGCATCGCCTTCACCAATGAAGGCAAGAAGGCGATCCTGAGCAAGGTGATTCAGGCTGAGACCTTTGAAAAATTCCTGCACAAGCGTTTCCCAGGCACCAAGCGCTTTGGCCTTGATGGCGGCGAAGCGCTGATCCCCGCGATGGAGCAAATCATCAAGCGCGGTGGCAATCTGGGTGTGAAGGACATCGTTCTGGGCATGCCACACCGGGGTCGCTTGAACGTTTTGTCTGCTGTGATGGGCAAGCCTTATCATGTGATCTTCCATGAATTCCAAGGCGGCTCTGCCACACCGGATGATGTCGGTGGTTCGGGCGATGTGAAGTACCATATGGGCGCTTCTTCAGATCGTGCCTTTGATGGCAATAGCGTGCACTTGTCGCTGACACCGAACCCATCCCACCTCGAGATCGTCAATCCGGTCGTTTTGGGCAAGTGCCGTGCGAAAATGATGACGCATGGCCCTGATAAGGCCGATCAATTCCGCGCGGTCATGCCGCTTCTGTTGCACGGTGATGCCGCCTTTGCGGGTCAAGGCGTGGTGGCAGAGTGTTTTGCTATCTCTGGCGTCCGTGGGCATCGCACTGGCGGGACCGTGCACCTCATCGTCAACAATCAGATCGGCTTCACCACCGCACCGCGCTTCTCGCGCTCTTCGCCTTATCCCTCAGACGTGGCTCTCATGGTGGCGGCCCCCATCTTCCACGTGAATGGCGACGATCCAGAAGCGGTTGTGTTTGCTGCGAAAGTGGCGACCGAGTATCGCCAGAAATTCGCAAAAGATGTGGTGGTAGATATGTTCTGCTATCGCCGCTTTGGCCACAATGAAGGCGATGACCCAACCATGACGAACCCCGTCATGTACGCCAAAATCAAGAACCAAAAGCCAACGCGTGAGCTTTACGCCGCTCGCTTGATCGAGCAAGGCGTTGTCACCGCCGACGAGGTTGAGGCCGAGGTCAAGGAATTTGAGAATTTCCTCGAAAGCGAGTTTGAGGCTGCCAAATCCTATAAACCCAATAAGGCTGATTGGTTGGATGGCGTTTGGGCAGGTCTGGGTCTGCCAGAAGGCGAAGATCGTCGCGGCGACACCAATCTCTCGCTCGAAAAGCTAAAAGACTTAGGCGAAAAGATCACCACAATCCCTGCTGATTTGACGATCCACAAAACCGTTGAGCGCGTGGTGCAAGCCCGCCAAAAAATGATTGAAGCGGGCGAGAATGTCGATTGGGCCTTGGGTGAACATTTGGCCTTTGCATCCTTGTTGGACGAAGGTTTCCCGGTGCGGCTCTCCGGCCAGGACTCTTGTCGCGGGACCTTCTCCCATCGCCACAGCCATTTCGTCGACCAATTGACGGAGCAGCGCTATACGCCGCTGAACAATATCTCGCCCGCCCAAGCCAATTATGAAGTCATCGATAGTGCTTTGTCCGAAGAAGCCGTGCTTGGGTATGAATATGGCTATTCGCTGTCGTCTCCTAACAGCCTGACGATTTGGGAAGGCCAGTTCGGCGACTTTGTGAATGGCGCGCAGGTCGTCATCGACCAATTCATCAGCTCGGGTGAGCGCAAGTGGTTGCGTATGAGTGGCTTGGTCATGCTGTTGCCACATGGCTACGAAGGCCAAGGACCAGAGCATTCCTCGGCCCGCCTTGAGCGCTTCTTGCAGCTGTGTGCGGAAGACAACATGCAAGTGGTCAATTGCACGACGCCGGCGAACTACTTCCACGTGCTGCGTCGCCAGATCCATCGTCAGTTCCGCAAGCCTTTGATCGTGATGTCACCCAAGTCGTTGTTGCGGCACAAGCGCTGCATCTCAACCTTGGCTGAAATGGGTCCAGGCTCTTCGTTCCACCGGATCTTGTGGGATGATGCGCATTATCGCCCAGAGACCACCACGGTTTCGTTGAAGCCCGATTCAGAGATCAAGCGCGTCATCCTGTGCTCAGGCAAGGTCTATTACGATCTGTTTGAAGAGCGGGAAAAGCGCGGATTGAACGATGTGGTGATCCTGCGCGTTGAGCAACTTTATCCATTCCCTGCCAAATCGATGATCACTGAATTGTCGCGTTTCAAGAATGCTGATGTGGTCTGGTGCCAAGAAGAGCCAAAGAACATGGGTGCTTGGAACTTTATGGAACCCAATATCGAATGGGTTCTTGGCAAGACAAAGAATAAAGCCAAGCGTGCGGCCTATATTGGTCGTCCCGCTTCGGCTTCTACTGCTGCTGGCTTGATGAAGAAGCATATTCGCGAACTTGAGACCTTCCTCAATGAAGCGATGACCTACTGATCATCTGGCTAAACCCGTTTACGATCCTTACATTGGGGCCTGTTGCCCCTTCACCATTCTGACTCCGCTGGAGGTTTTATGCTCGATATCGTCGTCCCCGTTATGGGAGAATCCGTTGCCGAAGGCTCGATTGGTTCTTGGTCGAAAAAGGCCGGTGATGCGGTCAAGAAAGATGAGATTCTGGTCGAGATTGAAACCGATAAGGTCGCTCTGGAAGTGGTGGCACCCGCCGATGGTGTGTTGGCCGAAATCTTGGCGACAGACGGCGCAACCGTAACCCCCGGCATGGTGATTGGGCGGGTTGAAGCTGGCGCGGCAGCAAGTGCCTCAGCAAAGCCTGCGGTCGTCCCCATGCCAACGCCTGCCACCCCAGCCCCAGTTGCTGCGCCAGCCCCCTCAGCCGCTCATGACCCAATGCCATCGGCAGCACGTGCTTTGGAAACTGCCGGCGTTGCGGCCAGCTCGGTAACGGGCAGCGGCAAGGATGGTCGGATCACCAAGGGTGACGCTTTGGCCGCTGTGGCGGCTTTGGCTGCCGCGCCTGCACCGGTAGTCGCAGCCCCGTCGGCACCGCGCGCTTTAGGTGCCCGCGAAGAGCGCGTGAAGATGACGCGTCTGCGTCAAACCATCGCCCGTCGCTTGAAGGATGCGCAAAACACCGCAGCCATGCTGACGACCTTCAACGAAGTCGACATGACCAATGTCATGGCCGTGCGCAACAAATACAAAGATATCTTTGAAAAGAAGCATGGTGCCAAACTGGGCTTTATGAGCTTCTTCGTCAAAGCGTGTCTGGTCGCCCTTAAGGACGTCCCTGCGGTGAATGCCGAGATTGATGGCACCGACATCATCTACAAAAACTTCTATGATATTGGCGTGGCCGTTGGCACGGAGAAGGGCTTGGTTGTGCCTGTCCTGCGTAATGCGGAAGACCTCGGTCTTGCTGGCATTGAAAAAGGCATTGCTGATCTTGGCAAGAAGGCACGCGATGGGGCTTTGAGCATTGATGATATGCAAGGCGGCACCTTCACCATCTCCAACGGTGGGGTTTATGGTTCACTCATGTCGACGCCGATCCTGAATGCCCCACAATCTGGCATTTTGGGCATGCACAAGATCCAAGATCGTCCGATGGTTGTTGGCGGTCAAATCGTGGTTCGCCCGATGATGTATCTCGCTTTGTCCTATGACCACCGGATTGTGGATGGCAAAGAGGCTGTGACCTTCCTGGTGCGCGTGAAAGAGTGCTTGGAAGATCCTGAGCGCATGTTGCTGGACATCTAACAAGGCCGCTTGGGTCGTGGCCGTGCCTTTAGGGTTGGGATGGATTGAATGCTAACCCTCGCGGGGATCATCGTATTTCTCTATGCTGTCTCAAGTATTCTGGGGCTGTGGCTCTCGTCGCAGGTCACCAAGGTGCTGGAGGGCGAGGGGGAGGTCCCCGAGGCGCTCGCAGAGACTCCGCAGCATCACCTCGACCTCATGGCTAATTATAGCATGGGCTGGCGGGCCGCAGCATGGCGCATTTCGATTGCAGCTTTGGTTACAAGCTTGGTTGCACTCGCCTTTTCCAGCTCCCTGGCCTTTTGGGCCTTGGGCGTCTCGCTGGCGATTGATTGTGTCCTGTTCATGACCTGCCGCGATATCCGCCTCATCTTATACAAGACCACCTCTATGGAGCGTTTGGTCGATGCCGCCCAATGTGTGGCATTGTTGGCAAGCTTTACCCTCTTCTTCTGGCTGACGCTGACAGGTGCCTTGGCTTGAAGAGATTTGAACGGGGCCAATTACAGAATTTGGTCCATCCCTATGTAGCGATTGCGACCTATCGGGCGTAAGAGCGGTCGTTGAAACCATCCAATCAGGAGCTTCTACCATGGCAGAACAGTTTGACGTCGTCATCATCGGCGGGGGACCAGGGGGCTATAATTGCGCCATACGGGCAGCCCAATTGGGACTGAAGACCGCCATCATTGAAAAGCGCGGGCGCTTGGGCGGGACCTGTTTGAATGTCGGATGCATTCCCTCCAAAGCCCTCCTACACGCGTCAGAAGCCTATGAAGCCGCTCAACATCATTTTGCGGATATGGGCATTGAAGTCACAGGCGTCTCGCTCAACCTCGGCAAAATGCTGGCCCAAAAAGATGACGCCGTCGATGGTTTGACCAAGGGCGTTGAGTTCTTGATGAAGAAGAACAAAATCACCTATCTGGTTGGAACGGGCGCGATTGCTGGGCCCGGTACAGTGAATGTGACGGCGGCCGATGGTGTGGTTTCCGCCCTTGCCACCAAGAATATCGTCATCGCTACGGGCTCGGACATTTTGTCTCTGCCCGGCGTGACCATTGATGAAGAGCGGATCGTCTCGTCCACGGGTGCTTTGAAGCTGGCCGCCGTACCGAAGAAGATGATCGTGATCGGCGGTGGCTATATCGGCCTTGAGATGGGCTCTGTCTGGCGTCGTCTTGGTGCCGAAGTGACCGTGGTTGAATATCTCGACCGCATTACGCCGACGATGGACGGTGAAGTCTCTACCCAATTCATGCGCATCCTGAAAAAACAGGGCCTCATTTTTGAGCTCGGCACCAAGGTCACCCAAGTTGAAAACACCGGCACGGGCGTGAAGGTTACGGTAGAGCCCGCAAAGGGCGGCGACGGTAAAGTTCTGGAAGCCGACATCGTGCTCGTCTCGATCGGTCGCAAACCCTACACCGAAGGCTTAGGACTAGAGACGGTGGGGGTCGCAACCGATGCGCGCGGCTTTATCCCCTCTACCCATTGGGCCACGACCGCCCCCGGCGTTTATGTGATTGGCGATGTAACCTATGGCCCGATGTTGGCGCATAAGGCGGAAGAAGAAGGCGCTGCAGTGGCAGAGATCATGGCGGGCAAGTCTGGCCACGTGAATTTCGATGTTATCCCTGGCGTGGTTTACACCAATCCGGAAGTAGCCACCGTCGGTAAAACCGAAGAAGAATTAAAAACCGCAGGGACGCCCTATAAAGTCGGCAAATTCCCCTTCATGGCCAATAGTCGCGCCCGCACCAATCACGAGACCGATGGCTTTGTGAAAATCCTTGAGCATGCCGAAACCCGCCGGATCCTTGGCGTGCACATGATTGGGGTTGGCGTTGGTGAGATGATTGGCGAAGCCTGCCTCGCCATGGAGTTTGGGGCATCTGCCGAAGATATCGCCCGCACCTGCCATGCCCACCCAACCATGTCAGAAGCCATGCGCGAGGCCAGCAAGGCCGTTGATGGCTGGGTCATGCAAATGTAGTCCATGTGGATGGCCCCTAGGGCTTCACCAAATTGAATTATCCAGCGGGAAACGTGCCATGACGACCACGACGATCCAAACCCCACTCACGCTTCCTTGCGGGGCTGTCCTGAAGAACCGGTTGGCCAAAGCTGCCATGACGGAAGGTTTGGCCGACAGTCGTGGCGTGCCGACCATGGGTCTGGTTCGTTTGTACAACGGCTGGGCGCAGGGCGGCTGTGGCCTTTTGATTACGGGCAATGTTGTCATCGATGCCGATCACTTAGAGCGGCCGGGTAATGTCGTATTGTCCGGCACCCCATCGCCGGAGGCCGAAACGGCGTTGCGGGCTTGGGCGCAAGCTGGCACCAGCCACGATACGCAGATTTGGGCTCAGATCAGCCATGCCGGTCGACAAACCCAAAAACTGGTCAATCCCAATCCTAAGGCACCCTCAGCCGTGAAACTGGGCCTGCCTGGTGGCCAATTTGGCGAGCCCCAAGCCATGACCGCTGACGAAGTAGCAGCCGTCATCCAAGCCTATGTGCAAGCGGCCCTGACCTGCCAAGTCGTCGGTTTCACCGGCGTGCAAATTCACGCCGCCCATGGCTATCTTTTGTCTTCCTTCCTCAATCCCTTGGCAAACCAGCGCGACGATCTCTATGGCGGCTCTCTCGAGAACCGGGCACGGCCTCTATTGGAAGTGGTGCGCCAGACGCGCGCTGCAGTCGGGCCCCGCTTTGCCATAGGCGTGAAGCTCAATTCCTCGGATTTCCAAAAGGGCGGGTTGACGACAGAGGATTCGGTTCAGGTGGCCAAGTGGCTGCAAGAGCTGGGCGTGGATTTGCTTGAGGTCTCCGGCGGCAATTATGAGGCCCCTGAAATGATGGGGATGGAGGGGTTGGACCCGACAGCGCCAAGGCCTACGAAGAGCGCTTCGACTTTGGCGCGCGAAGCCTATTTCATCGACTTTGCCCGCGCCCTGCGCCGCGAAGTGACGATGCCCCTCATGTTGACCGGTGGCTTGCGCACCTTAGCCGGCATGCAAGCTGCATTAGATGAAGGCGTGGACGTCATTGGCATTGCTCGACCGCTGACGATCGACCTTCAAGCCGCCAATGCCCTGCTAGATGGCACACAAGATCATCTGCCTGCTTGGGAGCAACAGCTGCAGGAGCGACCAGGCTTCTTTGGGCCAAAGTCTCCCATTAAGCTCATTCGCACCATCCAGGGCTTTGCCGGCATTTATTGGTATTACAGCCAATTTTACCGTCTTGGCCGCGGGCAGCCTGCCGAGCCAAACCTGTCACCGCTTAAGGCGATGGGCGAAGTGACAGGCTTGTCCAAGCGCTTGATCCAAGCCCGGCGTGGTGGGCCACCGGTATCGCCGCTTTGAGTGCTGCGAACCATTGGTTTCACCGGTGCCCAGCGCCCCTAAACGCCCGTTACTTTTTCACGCTCGCCTGCTGTCGGGGTGCGGCGGGGGCCATGATGAACTCAATCTGCTCTGGATGGTCCACCCAAACGCTAGGGCCGTTGGAATTGCGCACATAGCCACGCACGCGGATGGTCCGACCCTGCAGGGCAAGTAGGTCTTGTGCGCCACCCCGCCAGCGCTGAAAGGCGGTTTCAGGCACAATGGCTGTCACATCTGTTTTTTCGTCTGCACCAAAATTCAGAAAAATGACTTTGCCGCGCTGGCTGGCTTTCTCGACTTTGCCTTCCATGAGTTGAAAGCTGTTCAGGCCGCCCTGCAGGGCTTCTGGTGTGGCAAAACGGACCTGATACGAGCCTGACGTCCAGACACCGCGCCCAGCACGCCGCGCTTCGCGTTCTGCTTGCCAAAGGTCACCAACGGCGCGGCGATTGTCCGCATAGGTATGGACGCGCGCCAGACCGCTCTTGAGCAAAGTCGTTTGGACCCAAACTGCCTCTTTCCCTAGGCCCTGCGGCACAAAGACATGGGCGATCGCTCGGCCACGCCGATCCCGCCGCAAACCATCATAGCGCAGTTCAACCTTCTTGCCCAAAATCAAGCGCTCTAAGTCCCGCGTGGCGCGTGGCCCCCAGATGTCACCGGGCCGAACACGCGGTGCCTCAACCGACGCCAAGCGTACCTCAAGCCCAGAGTCGAGGACAAAGCTATCCCCGTCGAGCACCTTGCGGACTTGGCCCGTTTCCCCGCGCTCAAAACTTGGTGCAGCAGCTGACACGACCAAAAGAAGGCCAAGCAAACCGATCAATTTCATAGAGTTCGTCAATCTCATCACACGCTCTGCCTCCTGCTGCGCTGCAATGGAGACGAGCCTATGTTCCTGTTTTGATCTTGTCGAGTCTTATTTTAGGTAATCATCAGTGTTTTAGTTATTTTTGAATTTAACCATATGAAATACCGGTTAATTTTTCTGACAATGCCCAGAGGTCGCGGGCGGCATCTTGGTCCACAGCATGATCGCGCACCTCACCATGGGCTTTCCCGCCTGCAACATGGCGCACGGCAATGTCGCAATCTTCGCAATAGACGCCGCCGATGCCATCCAGTTGTGGAGAGGTCGCACACCAGACGCTGGTGGCGGCACCTTGCTCTGTCGTTTTAAAGAGAGGGTTCAGGTTACCCTCTTTGTCCATCCAGCCCATCGCGATCATTTCTTCTTGTGGCAAGTGCCGCTGAAGGTTCGTCATGATCCCGCCGGGATGTAAGGAGAATGCGCGGATGTCATGCGCTTTGCCACGTGCGTCCAACTCGACTGCAAACAGGCTATTGGCGCTTTTTGCGCGGCCATAGGAGACCCACTTATCATAGGGTGTGGTCTCAAAATTCGGGTCATTCAGGTCTGGCGCGCCGATGCGGTGACCGATTGAGGAGACCGAGACGACCCGTGCGCCTTTGGCTGCAACTAGATTATCCCACAAGCGGCCAACCAATTGGAAATGACCCAAATGATTGGTGGCAAATTGGCTCTCATAGCCGCGGCTGTCGCGGGTCAGTGGGTTGGCCATGATAGCGGCATTATTGACGAGGATATGGACAGGGCCGCTCAAGCTTTCGCCAAAAGCATCAATGCTAGCGGGATCGCCGAGGTCGAGTGCAGCAATCTCAATCTTGCCAGCGATGCCCGCAAGTTCCGCTGCAGCCGCATCTGGGCGGCGCGCTGCAACAATCACGCGTGCCCCGGCGCTGGCCAGCGCCCGAACCGTTTCAAGGCCGAGGCCAGAATAACCGCCCGTCACCACGGCCGTCTTACCGGTGAAGTCAATGCCTTGGATTACGTCCATCGCGGAAGACCGCATGCCGAAGCCTGAATTGAGTGGTTTTTGTAACTCTGAAATCTGTGCCACGGTCGTCTCCCTCATATCCCATTTTCTCAAGTTTGTGGATCAACTCAGGCGCAATGCAAAGCCAAAACTTGTGTGCGTCTGTACAGAATGCCTGCAGTAGCCAATCACATATCCATTGGTCTGGCCGAATCGTGGTGTTAGACTAAGGCACAACCAAGACAGGATCAGAAACTTTATGGCTGACGGACATTTTTCCCCTGCAACAGAGACGGCTCCTGCGAACCATGCAGACCGTGTCTATCAGGCCCTGCTGGCGGATATCTTGGAGAATGGCCAAAAGCGCGAGGACCGTACCGGTACCGGCACATTGGGGGTATTTGGTCGCCAGATGCGGTTTGATTTGGCCGACACTTTCCCATTGTTGACCACCAAGAAGCTGCACACACGCTCCATCATCATCGAGCTTTTGTGGTTCCTGCGTGGGGAAACCAATATTGCTTGGCTGAAAGAAAATGGCTGCTCGATCTGGGATGAATGGGCTGATGCCGAGGGGGAGTTGGGACCGGTTTATGGCAAGCAATGGCGGTCTTGGGCAGCACCAGATGGTCGCTCGATCGACCAAATCAGCCAGTTGGTTGCCGGCTTAAAGTCTAACCCTTGGTCTCGCCGCCATGTGATTTCTGCTTGGAATCCCGCTGATGTGGACGATATGGCTTTGCCACCCTGTCACTGTTTGTTCCAGTTTCACGTCTCAACCGATGGCAAATTGTCGTGCCAATTGTATCAGCGTTCAGCCGATGTATTCCTTGGTGTACCCTTCAACATTGCTTCTTATGCTTTGTTGACCCTGATGATGGCACAAGTCACCGGCCTGAAGCCCGGCACCTTTGTGCACACCTTGGGTGATGCCCATCTTTATCTGAACCATCTCGACCAGGCCCGCCTGCAAATCTCGCGGGAACCTTTGGCCCTGCCGCGCATGAAGCTAAACCCAGATGTTCAAGACCTATTTGCCTTCAGCTATGGCGACTTTAACCTTGAGGGCTATCAAGCGCACCCAAGCATTAAGGCAGATATTGCTGTCTAAAGCGCGCTAGAAGTTCAACCAGGATTTTTTGCCAGACGGTGGTGTTTCATCCTCGTCCGCGCCGAGGCCATCGAAAGCCCCAATACCTGGATCATCGGGCACCAAAGGCGTGGCATCAGAGCCCTGTGTGCCGGTTGCCAATGTGCGCTCGGTCAAAGCGGCAAGCTCTGGAGCCACCAAACGCTCCGTATCTGACCGCTCAAGACGGGGATGGATCAGGAGGCCACGCTCGCCATAGGATTCGATCAGGCGCGCCCAATCGGCATCTTCATACGCAAAGGCGCTGCCATCGGGGTCGAGGTCAGACCAGTCCGGTTCACGTGGCGCATTAGCCCCCTTGGCCAGCCATTCACGTGCACCGGCTTCATCGCCAGAGGTTTTGGCCGCTGCAGCGCGTAAAGCCAAAACACGCGAGGTCGGGCGTTCTGCCAGCAGAGGCTCCAGACCTTGAATTGCCGTCACCGCATCTTGGTTCAACAAGGCTTGCTCAACTGCCAGAATGCGGCTTTCGCGATGATTGGGGTTAAGGCGAATGAGGCCATCCAACCAACGCGCTTGGGTTTGGGGCGTCTCTTCGCTCTTCAGATCCTTATAGGCAATCGCCAATGCCGGGTGTGGAGCTGCCTCCCAAGCGGATTCCAAGGTGCCCGCTGCTTGCCATTGCTTACCGATAATGGCTTGGAGACGGGCCGCCATGACAGCGGCTGGGGCAAAGCCTGCCGCAAATTTGCTAGCACGTTGTGCCAATTCTAGCGCTTGCGCAGGCTCCATCATGCGCTCTGCGCGATGGGCTGCCGCCGCCAGAACCACAGCCCGCCTGCGCGTGGCAGTCCTTTGGCCAACCAAGCCACGCTTCTCTGCATCATCAAGGGCGGCCAAAGCACCATCCCAATCGGCGGCCAGAACGCGACGGTTGAACAGGAACTCAGCTGGCCAAGGCGCTTTTTTAGAGCTTTGTAGGGCCGCTTCCGCATGGGAAATGGCAGCTGCCATATTGCCGCGGTTGAGGGCCAGTTCTGCCAAGCCACGCCGAGCCGCGACGCCATAGCCCGCCACATCGGTCAATTCGCCATAAAGGCGCTCGCCCGCGGCACCATCGCCAGCCACGACCGCAGACTTTGCCGCCAAGAACTTGGCACTTGCGGCATCTGGGGCAAAGCCCAAAGCCTTTTGCGCTTGACGACGGGCTTCAGAAATCTCGCCACTTTCAAATGCGGCCATCGATAGGCCCAAAGTGTCCAAGCACTTCTTGCGCGCATTTTCCTGTTGGGCGCGCTTCATGCGTCCGGGCAAGCTCCACAGCCAGCCAATGACGCCCCAAGTCGCGGTCATCAAAATGGTGATTGCCATCAGCATGGCAGCCGCCACGCCCGGGCCAACACTGACCTTTTTCACGCCGTCATTATAAACAATTTCGCCGGGTTGACTGGCCAGAAAAACAAAGCCTGCCAGCATCGCTAGTCCCAAAACGATCAAGACGATCAGTCGGATCAGTTTCATGGCAGATTTCCTTGCTTAGGTTGGGCTGCGGGTCCCTTGGGAGAACCAACTGGGCCCGGCGATGCAGGAATAATGCCAACAGGCGCGCTTTGGGCGGCGGGTTGTGTGGCGGCGGGGGCTTGCGGGGGTGTCACGCGCGTTCCGCGCTCAACAGCGCCACGCACTGCGGCCAATCGGCTCTCTAGGATCAGGCGACCTTGGGCCCCTTCAATCCATTCAGTGACCACTGCCGGGGCTGGGCTGATGGCTTTAACTTCTTCAACAGCGGCGGCTAAATCACCTTGATCGAGCTTGACCTTAGCCCGAAGCAAACTCGACTGCGCACTGGTTCCATTGACATCGGGCACTTTCTCAACCCGCACGAGGTCTGCAAAGAAGCCCTTGATCCAACCCCAAAAGCCGCTCTCCCTTTGCGCCGCGCGGTCGCTCGCGACAATGGCGGGCTCGAGTGCAGCAAACCGTTCTTGCAACAGGGTGCGGGTGGGCACGCCTTTGCGCGCAAAATCTTCCAAGGCCGCCACTTCGGGCAGGCCCGGCAATGCCGCCCGCACGGTCTCAAACTCGGGCCAGAAGGGGCCGGGCCGGCTTGCGGCTTCAACCAGATTGATGACCGCAAAGGTAACGCCTGGCGAGGGGGCTTGTGCGGCTTGGCTTTGCAAGGTTTGGACCATGATCTTCAGGCCAGCAATTTCAGCCTGCAGGCTGGCGATAATGGCCCCGCCTGCACCGGTTGGGTCCAACGCCGCCAAACGGGTTTCAATTGCGGTGACGCGGCCCGAAACGCCCTTAAGCTCGCCATCGAGGGCAGCGGTATCCACGAGGGGAGCAGGCGCTGGGGCTGCAGGATCAACAGGGCGCGCTGATTGGGGTGTGGGCTTTGGCCCTTCCAGGCGGGTGACGCGGCCTTCGAGTGCGGCCAAGCGGGCCGCGACGGCGGTGATTTGCTGCCCAGCTTGGTTCGGCTCGACCTGCGTCTGAGCGACCAGCTGGCCCAACCCAATTTGCTTCATCAAGCCCGGTTGGCCTAAGGCCACCAGCGCCAGAACCGCACCACCGCAGGCAGCAGCGGTCGAGAAAATCAAAACCGTGAATAGCCCCACACCACCGCGCCGGGGGCTTTGCGTGGTTGGAGTTGAAGATGGGAAAACAGCGCTGCTCGCGCTGGGCCCACTTGCCTTAGCGCTGGCGTTACCAGCCCCAGCTGCCCGCAATTGTGCGTCCAAAAACGGGTCTGAAACAGGTTTTCTCTCGAGCTTTGGTTCCGGCGTTACCGTCGAATCAAGCGGGTCTGGGGGGAGTTTTTCATCAGCCATAATCTAGTTAAACTCTGCTGCGCCCATTCACTCAAGGCTTTGTTTCTCAACTTCAACGCGCAAGGTCGCGATCAGTGCCTCTTCGTCGGGTGAGTCTGCGATGTTTATAGACTTAAACCCTAATTTTTCCAGTGACTTAATGCATGCAGATGACAGTCCAACCACATGCCAAGCGTCTAGATGCATGTCCGCGTCGCTTACAGCGGCAGCAAGCCGTCGGCCGCCAGCCGGGGAGTGGATCAAGATAAACCCACTCTGCTTGGTCAGTTGCTCTGTGATATTGGGTTTGAAATTAAGATTGTCATGGGTGGCATAGACCTCAACATGGCGCGCTTCAAAGCCACAGGCGCGCAACATGCCTGTGACATCACCGGCGACTTCGCGGCCACGCAAATGCAACAAAGCACCGTGGCGAGGGCTCATGCGATCTGCGGCCAAGACGGCCAAGGTGGCCCCATCACCCCCAGCAGAGATGACGTTCTCAAATCCCGCGGCCAAAGCTGCTTCAGCGGTTGCATCTCCGACCGCGTAGAGTGGCAAAACCTTCAAAGTTTCGGTCACCTGAATGGCGCGCGCGGCTGCCGCGCTCGTCATCAACAGCGCTTGCACGCCTCCTAAATCAAGGGTGGCCGGGGTGATCTCCACCCGCGCAGCAGGCATGATTAACGGGGTCAGCCCAAGCCCACGCACCGCCTCAGCAGTGGCATGGGCACCGGGTTCAGTCCGCGTAATCACACAGGCTTTCATGTCATCCATGCGCTCCTGCAAAGGCATTTCCGGCCATTTCTTTGACCTTGTGGCCAAGCTCTGTTCCCAGCGCTTCAGCTTTGTCCTTTGTTGCGTGGCTCAGCGTTCCGTCGCAGCGCCAACGCTCTTGCCCATCGGCTTGGAGGGCTTCCCCAATAAAGGTCAGGGTGCCAGAAGTATCAAGGCTTGCCAGTGCCCCAATGGCGGTGCGGCAAGACCCGTCTAGAGCAGTTAAGAAAGCGCGCTCTGCTGCTACTTCAATCTCTGTTACCGGGTCAGCGATCTTGGCGAAAGCAGCCGCAGTTGCTGCATCGCCTGCGCGTGCCGTAATGGCCAAGGCCCCTTGGCCAATCGCCGGTGGCATGGCGACAGGGTCTAACAACACATGCGGAACGTCGCTATAGCCCAGTCGTGCCAAACCTGCTGCGGCCAAAAGGGTTGCATCGCATTGGCCAGCTTTGAGCTTTTCAAGCCGCGTGCCGACATTGCCGCGCAAAGACACGATGGTCAGGTCCGGGCGGGCATGCAGCAATTGTGCGGCGCGTCGCAAGCTGGCGGAGCCTATGACAGCGCCCTGCTTAAGGTCGTCCAAGCTTGTGCCCGCGACTGTTACCAAAGCATCGCGGCGGTTCTCACGCTCTGGTCCGGCCAAGAGCACAATGCCGTCTGGCAATAGGGTGGGGACGTCCTTCAGAGAGTGAATGGCGCAATCGATGCGGCCTTCCAACAGGGCGTCATCCAACTCTTTCGTGAACAGGCCTTTACCACCAGCTTCGCTGAGAGGGCGGTCTTGAATCCGATCCCCAGTCGTCGTGATCGGTATGATGGGCAGGCGATCTTCGATCTCGGCGCTTGGAATTCCCAAAGCTTGTGCCAGAAGGGCGCGGAGTTGGCCGGTCTGGGCCAGCGAAAGAGGGGAGCCGCGAGCACCAATACGCATGATAGGTTCCAGTTCAGAGCGTTGCATCTCTTACTAATCACCCCTAGTGGCAAGGCAGGTCAAGCTTCGGAGCCAGCATGAGCGGACAGATCCTCCATTCGGATCCACAAATCGTCCTTGGACTAGAAACAAGTTGCGATGAAACGGCTGCCGCAGTGGTTGTCTTGCGGGATGGTCGTGCGCAGGTTTTGTCCAGCATCATCGCCAGTCAGATCGATGCGCACGCCCCCTATGGCGGTGTGGTTCCCGAAATTGCAGCCCGCGCCCATGTCGACGTGATCGATCATGTGATCCTGCAGGCCATGAGCAAGGCTGGGCTGGGCTTCCAAAATCTGACCGGCGTGGCAGCAACGGCAGGGCCTGGCCTGATCGGCGGGGTGATGGTTGGCTTATTGACAGGCAAGGCGATTGCACTGGCCCGCGGTCTGCCCCTGGTCGCAGTCAATCATTTGGAGGGGCATGCCCTATCGCCGCGCCTCGATGCTGATGTGCCATTCCCCTATTTGTTGCTGTTGGTGTCTGGTGGTCATTGCCAATTGTTGCGCGTGGCGGGCCTAGATGGGTGTGAACGATTGGGCTCCACCATTGATGATGCCGTGGGCGAGGCGTTTGATAAGACAGCCAAAGTTCTGGGTCTGGGCTATCCCGGTGGGCCAGCCGTGGAGCGTGCCGCGCGGACGGGCGATCCTAAGAGGTTTGATCTGCCGAGGCCTCTTAAGGGCCGACCCGGATGCGATTTCTCCTTTGCCGGCCTCAAAACCGCGGTCGCTCGGGAAGCTGCCGCAATGGGCTCGTTAAGCGAGCAAGATATAGCAGATCTATGTGCGAGTTTTCAGGCTGCCGTTGGCGATGTCCTTGTGGATCGCACCCGTCAGGCCATGGCGGCGATCGTGCTGCCCGAGGGACAATCTGGCCGTTTTGTTGTCGCAGGCGGTGTTGCGGCAAATCTGGTTTTGCGTAGCCGGCTTGAGGCCTTGTGCGAAGAGTTTGGCTGGTCCTTTTTTGCGCCCGCTTTGGCCTATTGTGGTGACAATGCTGCCATGATCGCCTTGGCGGGGGCAGAGCGTTTGGCACAAGGACTCTCAGACGATTTGGATGCGCCCGCCCGACCGCGCTGGCCATTGGATGCCGAAGCTGCCCGCGCTGCGCCGATGTATAAGACGGGGCGTAAAGGGGCTAAGGCTTAGGCCTTCTGCGCCGCTAGCTGCTTCTTTTGTGCGGCTGCACCATAAAACCCAACGCGGAATGGGCCGAACCAGAGAACTTTGCCAAGCCCGCGCCACATCTTGTCATAGGCCCAGGCCAAACGGTCGTGCCGCACGATCCAAAAGAGCGCGACCAAGGGTGCCAGTGCCAAAGCTTGGACCACGCCTTTGATCATCGAAATGACCATCCGGACATAATCCCTGTCGGCGCGATTATACCATTGGCCAGTGGTGTTATGACCAAAGGCAAAAGCGCGCTTGGTTAGATAGGCCCACGTCGCGCGGCTTGGCGGCACGTCCTCATACACCCAAGCATCGTGTGCCCAGCCGAAGGTGCCACCGCTGGCAACCACCTCCCGCCACAAAATATCATCTTCGCCGCCGGTTTCATTGGCAGCAGGATTAAAGGGCTCTGTCTTGGTCAAAACGGTGGCGCGCTTCAACAGGCTGTTGCCACAGCCGTATGGGATCTCAATCAAACGTGTTGGCCCGTCTAGGCGGCGGGAGAAGAAGTTTTGAAAATAGGTGTGGGGTACAGTGTGCTCCGCAGGCAAGCGGGCCTCGATCGGGCCGAAGACCACATCGGCACCTGTTTCTTGTTGCGCGCGGATCAAGTTCGCCAGCCAATCTGGCTTCGCCACTTCATCATCGTCTAAGAAGGCGACGAACGTCCCGCGTGCCAGACCAACCGCTTTATTGCGTGCATTGGCGACACCTGCTGCGGGCTCTACGGCATAGGTGAAGGGCGTCTGGCCTGCTTCCAGTGCCAATTGCTCAGCCATGGGTTTGCAAGATTGGTTGGCATCATTGTCGACTAGAATGATCTCCAGCGATGGCGCATGCGTCTGCGCCAAAACAGAGCGTACAGCCGCCAAGGCACCGTCCGGACGGTGAAAGGTGGGTATGATCACGCTGAGGGTGAGCGCTTCTGGTGCCGATTTGGTCACGACAAACATGCCTTTTTGGCTGTTAGGGGCGTGAGGTGGCCCCGCATATGGAAAACCTTATCGCACAAAAGCGTCGCTCATTTCTTACCAAGCTTCAGGTTTGGCACATGAAAATGCCGCCAAAGCATCAAGCTTTGGCGGCAGAGTAACACGTCCGATTTTGGGGGGGAGACGTGGGGCTTGGAAAGGGTTTTGGCAACGCCGAGCCGGGTGGACCCCAGCTTTAAGTGCTTAGTAGCCTGCTGCCCGAGCTGCCAATTCACCAATTGGGGTGAGGATAGAAGCAACGAGGAAAGTTGCGAGCATCAAGCTCCAAAGATGTGGGTTCGTATTTGTGTTGGTCATGGGGAGGATCCGTTTCTGTTTTGTGTTTATGCAGTCTATATAGGAAAACGCTGCACGCTTGTCAATGAACAATTTGCATATCGTTCATTAATTATTGGAAAGGTGCAAAAAAGCCCGAGCCTTTCGGGACTCGGGCTCTTTTAGATCAGCGCTTCAGCAGGCCCTTGTAGATCAGGTCCATCGTGCCTTCGAGTTCTCGTCGAAGCATGTCGATGCGGAAGCAATTATAGAGTTGCGGATAGCGGAACTTCATGGTCGCGCATTGGATCATCTCTGCAAGCTCGTCGAGGCTGTCGTGCTGCTCAAACAGACCTTCCGCGATGCCCTCTTCCAACATACGCACCAAATAGACACGCTCAGCCGCAAAACGACGATTGGCATAGGCCGGGCGCTCACGCGAGATGGCTTGCGCCAGTTCGAAAATCTTCTTGCTCTCGTCGATCAGCTTGAACGTGTGCTCAAGGATCACGCGGTGAAACTCGCGTAGTCGGACACCGGCAGAGCCGCCAGATATCACAACGGCTTCCATCATCGTGTCCTCGTCGCACTCATGCGCAAGCGCGTGGGCTTCGGCAATGTCGAGCTTCGACGGGTAGAATCTGTAAAGATTCCCAGTCGACATCTTGAGGTCAGAGGCGATCTCCGACATCGTGGTTTTGCTATAGCCGTAATGCTCGAACCGCCGACCTGCGGCTTCCAAGATACGATCGCGGGTTTCTGCTTTCTCATCCATGCGAAACCCTTTAGACTGGAAATGATGAACAATCAACAAAATGTTCAGTTTTTATAAACTTGACGGCTGCGTCAAATTTACACAGGGGAAACAGGCTTAAAATGGCGCAAATTGGCATTCTAGGAGCAGGGGCGTGGGGCACCGCTTTGGCGCAAGTTGCTGCAACGGCGGGGCATGATGTCTGCCTGTGGGCGCTTGAGCCCGAAGTGCTGGACAGCATTCGGACTTCTGGCGAAAATAGTCTTTTTTTGCCGCAGGTTAAGCTGTCGCCGCGCATTCAGGCTACGGGGCATTTGCCTGACTTGGCCACAGCCGACGCTATTCTAGCGGTGGTACCTGCCCAGTTCATGCGCCAGACCTTGACCGCGCTTGCACCCCATGTGCGCGCAGGCACGCCCATCGTTCTGTGCTCAAAAGGGATTGAGCAAGGCACCCAGAAACTAATGACGGATGTGCTGGCCGAAGTTTTGCCCAACTGCGTTGGTGCGGTTTTGTCGGGGCCAAGCTTTGCAAAGGACGTTGCCATCGGTCTGCCAACAGCCGTCACCTTGGCTTGCAGCGACGCGAGTGTTGGCGCGCGCTTGGTCGACTTAATCGGCATTGCGACCTTTAGGCCCTATTTGGCGACTGATCTTGTTGGCGCGGAAATCGGAGGCGCGGTCAAAAACGTCTTGGCCATCGCTTGTGGGATGGCGGAAGGCCGGGGCTTGGGGGAGAGTGCCCGTGCTGCTTTGATCACGCGTGGCTTTGCCGAAATGACCCGGCTTGGCATTGCCATGGGTGCAGACGCCCGCACTTTGGCGGGCCTGTGCGGCTTAGGCGATTTGGTCCTGACCTGCTCTAGCGCCACCTCGCGCAACTTCGCTTTGGGTTATGCCCTGGGCCAGGGGCAGAGCCTCCAAGAAGCCACAGCGGGCAAACGCAGCATTGCCGAAGGGGCCTCAACCGCCCCCGCGCTCCTTGAACTTGCCGCCAGCAAGGGCGTTGCCATGCCGATTTGTGAAGCCGTCGCTGCCATCTTGGCTGGACGCGTGGATGTGGCACAGGCCATTGGAAAGCTTCTTTCGCGGCCATTCAAGGTGGAGGCAGACTAATGACTTTATTTCTTTTGACATGCTTGGATCATGAAGGTGCCTTGGATAAGCGCTTGGCCACCCGCCCCGCGCATCTGGACTATGTCGCCACGTTTGGCGCCTCCGTGAAATTAGCCGGGCCCGTTTTGAACGCCCCAGACGGTGGGCCCATCGGCTCGCACTTTATCTTGGATGTGGCGGATCAGGCGGCAGTGGAGGCCTTTGCCGCCAACGATCCCTACGCCCTCGCAGGCGTGTTTAAGTCCCATACGATCCTTCCGTTCCGGGTGGTGGTTGGGAGTCTCTGAGGGGCGCATTTGAAGCCCCTCTCCCCATGGGAGAGGGGTTGGGGTGAGGGCCTTACACTCACCTTGTTGACGAGCGCATTGAGCAGCTTTCATGGCACTGAGCCACGCGCCCTTGCGCAAAATCCCCCTCACCCCCGCCCCCTCTCCCCCCAAGGGGGCGAGGGGAGAGCGCCTGCTCACCTAACCGGCATCACCTTAATAACATGCTCCGCTTCCTGCATGACCCGCGCGCGTGTCCAAACAAAGGGCACATAGCGGCCGCTGGCCCAGAGCGGGAATAGGTCGCGATAATGTGGGCTGGAGGGGTCGCCGGATTGGCCGGGATTATTGATCACGACGCTATTGTCCCAAGCCCCCACATCCATAACCAAACGCACAGAGGGGCCAGCAGTAAACTTGTAATCACCGGTCCAGCTCGTCGCATTAGGCGTGGAGTTGCTGCCGCCAATGGGAAGCGGACCCACACGACGCTCCGCATCCCGGCCGGGGATAGGCAGAGCAGGCTTGAAGTCGGCTTGATGCAAGGTTCCCCAGCGCCACTGACGAGCATCTGGCCCCAAGAGACGTTCAGTTTCTGCCCAAGCCGCACCAAGCGACTCAAGAAGGATCTCGCCGCGCAACTTGGCAGGATCTGGACCCAGCAACGTGCCAGCTTCCAAAACAGGAATGACCGAAGTTGCAGGCGGGCGGCCAAAATTGGCGCGCGATGCTTCTGGAACCAAATGCTTCACCGCGCTCTCGCCCAAATAACGGCCAGCCCAGACCTCAAACAAAGCCGCACTGGCAGAGTCTGCGCCCATATAGCCATCCCAGCCAATTAAAAGCGAAAGGGCCGAGACCTCAGCCGGGCTTCTGCCCTTGAGGTCTTTCAGCAATCCCACAGTTCGGCGCGCAAACGGTGAGGTGACGTCATTTTGCAAAGCCATGGCGTCGGTGATGCCAAACTTCGGCTTAGCTCGGATCACTTCTTGGATACGTGTGACGCGGCTGGCATCAGCCCATTCTAAAGCGAGGAGATGGGGATAGCCTTCAGGCACATTCATTTCGTTCGCGGTCGCGATCCAGCCCTCTTTCGGATTGTGTTTGATTGGCATGAGCGCGGGATCAAGCAGGCCTGTCCAGCGATAGGTTTCGCCTGCTGGCACTGGCAGCAGGCCATCACCTGCATTGCGCTTAGGAACAAATCCACCCGGAGCCCAGCCGATCTCGCCCTTCTTGTCGGCATAGAGCAGATTTAGAGGGGGCGCGCCCCAATGGTTGCGCGCGACCAGAAACTCATCCCAAGACTTAGCTTTGAAGGCCCATGCGGCATTGAAATAGGCTGAGCCACCGGGCTGGTTCCAAGTCGTGCGCAGGGCGAAACTGCGCTGGGTCGCGGGGTCTTCGTAGAGAATGGGACCGTCAGCGCTGAACTTTAGTGTCACTTCTTGGGGCGCTTGCCCCTTGACCTCTATGGTTTCGCGGACCTCCCTAAGCGGGACCTTGGCGTCGTTGACGACCAAATCTTGTTGATCAATCGCAAAGATCGTCAAAGCCCAAGCGATTTCGCCATTATGGCCAAAACTGATGCCCGGCAGCGCAGGCTCGCCTGCACCAGCGAGCTTTAGTTCGGGCGTATCAATGTGCGAGAGATAGCGCAGGTTAGGGATCGACTGCGCGCGATGGGGGTCATTAGCCAGAATGGGCCGACCGGTGGCGCTGCGTTCCGGGCCGATCACCCAATTGTTGGAGCCTTCTTGGCTTTCGGTGTCTCGGCTCGCCATCACCAAGACCTTGCCGTCAAACTTCACATCGCTGGTGCCAAGCGTAAAGGTCTCAAGGACGTTTTGCGGAATGCTGCAAGGATCGACGCCTTTGGGGATGGTGACTTCTGTTGCAGGCTCCAGCCTGCGCCGCATTGGTTCCAACTTCACATCGCCACCACAAAGCGCGCGAGCACGGGCGACTTCACTCGTTAGGTTTGACGCCAAAGCGTTGGAGCGAATACGCACCACATCATCGGCCTGCCACCGTTCTGGTTTGGTCCCGGTTGCTGCAAACTCGATGGGGAGTTTTTGTTGGCCGCGCTCGGTCTCTGCGATGTAGGCATTGATGCCCGCGACAAAACCTTCGGTCCAATCCTTGGCATCGGCTGGATAGGCCTTCCATTCGGCTGCCATATCGCCGCGATAGAGGAGCAAGCGCGACGCGCGGTCTTGCTCAACATAGGATGGCCCAAAGCTGGCGGCAAGACGGCCTAGACCGCGTTTACGCCAAAGATCGATCTGCCACAGCCGATCCCGTGCCACGGCATAGCCTTGTAAGAAAAACCCATCACGCGCAGTGGCGGCATAAATATGGGGAATACCGGCGCGATCTATGATGATCTCACCGGCTTGCGAAAGGCCCGGCAAATTGCGCGATTCTTGGGTCACGCTGGGTGCCAAGTTCTGCGCCAAATTCTGCGCTTGTGCTTGGCCTGCGACCAATAAGGTCAGCAAGACTGGCTGCATCATCCAGGACTTCATCGCATACTCTCCGTTCCACTTAGGCAGCCAGCCTAATCATGGTCCGGTGAAAAGACCATCCGGCATCGCCTCATTCAACTTGAAGTCACGCCAGACGATCTCATTCTGCTTGACGCCATTGTAATAGAGGCGGATGCGACCGGGCTGGACCCATGACAGGCCGGGTTTTTGGTAGAAGTTGGAATAAATGCGCTCATGCCAGCCGCGCGGCGTGGCAAACCCAACGGAGAGAACCGCATAATCCACCTGCGATATGCCAAACAATGTCTTCGCCCCGGTGGGGTCGGTCACTTCGATCCGGTAAACCGGTTGGCCATCGACCAGATCATCGGGCTGGCGGGCCAAGCTAAAGCCTTGGTCCAACGCAAAACGGATGACGCCAAAGCCAAAATTCTCCGCCCATTGCTTATCCGCAGCCGAAGGCGGCAAGACCCCGTCTGGCCCATAGGTTCGGCTGCCATCAAAGGCCAAGAAGGTCACGACCTTGCCATCGCGACGGCTCTCGATGCGCACTTTGCCGTCGGCATTGTGGGCTTGGGGTTTAAACTCTGGATACACCCGCCACATCCTGTGGCTTTCATTGATCAAAGGCGTGCCGTCTGGGGCGTAAAAGGTGGCATAGCCCTCCAGATACAAGGTTGCAGGGCGTCGCCAAATTTCCCCGCCTGCTTGCGCCGTCGCGCGTTCGACAATCGTGCGCGCACTTAGGGCTGGATTTTCCATCCGCGCAGCGACCAATGGCTGATCCGGCCCGGGCGGCGGTAAGCTTTTTGCCCAAGCCGATCCTGCCAAGACGATTGCTAAGCCGAAGGAGAAGAGCGCGCGCATCAGGCGATTTCCACCACTTGCACGTCAGCTTCGGAAATGGCCTGGCGTGCTGCTTTTAGGGGCTGATACTCGGGGCTATTCCAGAACGCCTCGATCGCGGCTTTGTTGGGCCATTCAGAGACCACAGCCGCGAGGCCGTTGGCGCGTGGGCCTTCAAAGCTCTCGCAGCCCGGACCGCGCACAATATACTTACCGCCGAAGCGCGCAATCAAAGCCGCCGTCGGCTTGCCGTAAACTTCCAGAAACTGCTCGCGATCATGAACCCGCACCGTGACGATCATATAGGCTGGCATAGGTCCGTCCTCGACTCTTTGTTTGGTTGCTTCCATAATTTCCGCAAAAGATATATCCATTGCTTTATAGGGAGGAAGCAAGTGAAACTTTTACGCGCCGCGACATTGAACGTTCGTGATCTCAAGCGGTCAGAGGCTTTGTACCGCGATTGGCTGTTTTATCGCACCGTGGAAAGTGGCGTTTTAGCGCGCGACCTTGCCTGCTCTTGGGGTGCTCCCAATAGCGCCGGCTTGCCCTATGTCGTGATGCAGCCAGAGAGCGGGGCTGATATCTATCTGCGGCTGGTGCAGGATGAGCCGCATCCAGATTACGAAGCGCTGAAAACCTACGGCTGGGCCGCCATTGAAATCTGCGTCGACGATGTTCTGAAAGTGAATGAACGGATGCTGCAAAGCCCGTTCAAGATTATCGGACCGCCGCGCGAATTGGACGGCATGCCCGCCATCTTCCCCATGCAGGTTCAAGGCCCCGATGATGAGATCGTCTATCTGACCCAAATCCGAGATGATTTGCCGATGTATGATCTACCCCGTGCGACCAGCCTGATTGATCGCCAGTTTATCCATGTCTGTGCGGTTTCAGATCTGACTGGCGCGCTCACCTGGTGCCAAAACGTGCTGGGTCTTAGCTTTGGTCGCGATATGGATATCGTCTACACCATGTTGGCCAATGCCTTCGGGGTGCCGTTTGAACAGAAGTTCACCATCGCGACGCTGACCCACGACCGCGATGTCTTTTTTGAGTTCGACCAATTGCCGCCTGCGGCCGGGCCGCGTCCTGGCTGGAAAGACCGCCTGCCACAAGGGGTTAGCCTCTCCACCATTGTCCTGCCCGACTTCCGTGAGCGGGTGCGAGAGCATGCCAAATGGCTCATCACGCCACCGACCGTGCATCAAGGCGAGATTTATCAGGGCAAGCGGGCCGCCACGATGCGCGGCCCCGATGGGATTTTGTTTGAACTGGTCGAGCTATGAAGCAAGTCGTCCTCAAGCATGTCCTCACCGCTCGACCCTGTGCCGATGATTTTGCTTTAGTCGAAGCGGACACCCCGATTTGTCCTGAAGGTGGGGTTTTGGCGCGGGTGGTGCACCTCTCATTCGACCCTTATGTCGGCTCGCGCCTGCGCGGCAAGCATATGGGTGAACCGGCCCCTCTGCCCGGCGTGGACGCCATTCCAGGTGCCGCTGTCTGCCAAGTGCTGGAAAGCAAGGCAGCAGGGGTCAAAGCGGGGGATTGGGTTCATGCGATGGAAGTGGGCTGGCGGGAAATGGCGGACTTAGGGCCGGGTACGTTCAGGCTGCTTGATCCAAAAGCCGCGCCTCTAGCCGCCCATGCAGGTGTGTTGGGTATGCCGGGCCTAACGGCGTGGGCGGGGATGACACAGCTGGCCAAGGTCGGCCCCGGCGATATCGTGCTGGTTGACGCGGCTGCCGGCCCCGTTGGCGGCACCGTGGGCCAAATCGCCCGCATCAAAGGGGCAAAGCGGGTCGTGGGTATCGCAGGTGGGCCCGAGAAATGCGCCCTCGTCACCGAAACCTATGGCTTCGACGCTTGTATTGATTACAAGCAAGATGGTTGGGAGCAGGCCCTGACAGAGGCCTTGCCAGAGCCTCCGACCGTTTATTTCGAGAATGTCTCCACCGAGATGGCGTCTAAAGCACTGATGCGCTTGGCGCTTTATGGGCGCATGGTCTTGTGTGGACTGGTCGATCAGTATCACGCCGATCAACCACCGCCCGGTCTCAACGCGGGTCTGATCGTCGGCAAGCGCGCGCAAGTCATGGGGCTTGTGGTCTATGATTTCTATCCGGAGTGGGACGCCTTTGTGAAAGAGGCCAGCGCTTGGATTGGGGATGGCACATTGGTTTTCAAGGAAGACCGCGTCGCTGGATTAGAGGCCGCTCCTGCTCTGTTCGAGCGGCTGATGCAGGGCCAGAACATTGGCAAAGCTGTGGTCAGAGTCTCTGCCGAATAGCACCGAGGGTGCGCTCTTTTGCCGCTTGAATGAAAGAATATATCATTTAATGTGCGGAAACAGGGCTTAGGCGAGAGACTGGGGAGAATCATGGTCATCAATGAAGTCGATGTTGTGCGCTGGCTGCATATTCTGGCCATGGTCTATTGGCTGGGCGGTGAGTGGGGCGTGTTCCAAACCTCCTATCACGTGACCAATCGCGACCTCAGTTTAGATGAGCGCCGCCGCCATATGGAAACAGCTTATCGTATCGATATTCTGGCGCGAACGGGCATCATCCTCTTATTGCCCTTAGGCCTGCATATGGGCCATCTTTATGGCTTCACGCCCTTTTTGGATGGATTTGGTCTGGCGATCATGTGGGCCTTGGCCCTCTCGTGGCTGGCACTATGCTGGGCGGCCTTTTTCACGCGTGAGACGGATATGGGCATAACTTTGACGAAACTGGATGAGAAAGTTCGCTTTGTCTTGATTCCCGTCCTGTTCGCAGTGTCGATCCTTGCGTTTATCGGCCAAGGGCCGCTGGCGATTGAAACAGGCTCTTACTGGTATCCCGCCAAAATGTTCACTTATGCCTTGATGCTGGTGTTTGGGCTGGGCCTGCGTTTTATCATGCGGGAATGGACGACTTTGTTTCGTGTGCTTGCTGAAGGGCCGAATCAAGCAGCGCAAACCCAGTTGGAAATCTCCATCGGGCGCGGGCGGATGATTGCCTATTGCTATTGGATCGGGATTGCGACGACCGCCTTTTTTGGCGCGATTAAGCCCTTCTAACACTGGCCAGAAACGTCAAACGCCCGACCATAAAGGCCGGGCGTTCAGACGATCAGCGCAGGGCACGCCGGGTCTGCGCCGGGGAGAACTCCGGCGATAGGGATGCTGCACCTAGACTGAAAGCGGGGGGACGACGCCAGTCCGGATGTGCTGCATCCATGAGTGGCAAGATAGCAACATCTAAAAAGAAAAGCAAGATTAAAAGTAATTAATTGTTGCGTGTGACGCAATTGTCACAATTTCGCGAGCATTAGTTCTTGGGGTTGTACTGGCGGGTTGGCCCTGGGGTGGCAAAGAGGCTCTGATTGATCGCGGCACCTGTGGCAGCTTCAACCAGACGGACCCGTGTTACCCGGCCCTGACGATCGGCAATCGCCCATTCGCGCAATTGCTTAGCGGTATCATCATAGATGATGGTCAATTCACCATCGGCCTGACGGGCCTTGTCGCGCACCGCCATGATGGTCATCCCACCACGCTTTTCGACGCCAGTCACCAACACGTCTTTTTCCAAGCTCACATTGGCCTTGAGCAAGAAGTACAAAGGCGTCTTGCGCAGGGGATAGCGGTCCGTGGTGCGTAAGCGCCTGTCCTGCAGGCTGACTGTCTCGCCATCAGATATCAGCAACAGCGGCGAAGGTGCATCATACTCAAACCGCACTTTGCCGGGCCGCTGCAACCAAAAGCGCCCACCGACTGTACTGCCATCGGGATTGGTCTGCAGGAACCGACCTTGAATACGCGTGATCGCATTGATCGATTGGGTCAGCGAAGCGATGGTTGCCGTACGCTGGGCGGGTGCTAAGGCTTGCGCCAGGCCAAGGCTTGGCATCAGGCCAATCAGTCCAGCGAGAAGAAGGTAACGTCTGTTCATGGCCACGTTTTAGGTTTCCGATAAGGCGATTTTACGGCCAACCCTAAAACGTAACGGCTACGGAGTTAAGGCCCCCAAACCTTACCCGTGATCCGGCAACAGAATCTCGCGCTTGCCGGCATGGTTCGGTGGGCTGATCATGCCTTCTTGTTCCATGCGTTCAATCAAGCTGGCGGCGCGATTATAGCCCAAGGACAGACGGCGCTGCAGATAAGAGGTCGAGGCCTTGCGGTCCCGCGCCACGATGGCAACCGCGCGGTCAAACAAATCATTGCCAGAGCCTGCCATGCCATCCAGATCGGCCCCATCGGCGTAGGGATTATCTTCGTCGGCATCGGCCGTGATCTCGTCGAAATATTCCGGCGCGCCTTGCGCTTTCAGGCTCGCGACAATTTCTTCGACTTCCTTGTCGGCAACAAACGGCCCATGCAGGCGGCGCATTTTGCCGCCTTGCGCCATGTAAAGCAGGTCGCCTTGGCCCAAGAGCTGCTCGGCACCTTGCTCACCCAAAATGGTGCGGCTGTCGATCTTGGAGGTGACTGAGTAGGAGATGCGGGTTGGGAAGTTGGCCTTGATTGTACCGGTGATGACATCCACGGAAGGACGTTGCGTCGCCATAATCAAATGAATGCCCGCTGCCCGCGCCATTTGCGCCAATCGCTGCACCGCGCCTTCAATATCCTTGCCTGCCACCAGCATTAGATCGGCCATTTCGTCGATCACCACGACGATATACGGCATGTGGTCGAGCTCAAAGGTCTCGGTTTCATAGATTGGCTTGCCGGTCTCGCGGTCCCAGCCCGTCTGCATGGTGCGCGAGAAGGTCTCGTTTTTGGCTTGCGCTTCAGCTGCGCGCTGGTTGTAGCCGCCAATATTGCGCACGCCGATCTTCGACATTTTCCGGTAGCGATCTTCCATCTCGCGCACAGCCCATTTCAGAGCGGCGACAGCCTTCTTCGGGTCGGTCACAACCGGGGCGAGTAGGTGCGGAATCCCGTCATAAACCGACAGTTCCAGCATTTTTGGGTCGATCATGATGAAACGGCACTGCTGCGGCGTCATCTTATAAAGGAGCGACAGGATCATCGCATTGATGCCAACCGACTTACCCGAGCCGGTGGTCCCGGCGATCAGCAAGTGTGGCATGCGGGCAAGGTCGGCAACCGAAGGCTCGCCGCCAATGGTTTCACCAAGCGCCAGCGGCAGTTCTTGGCGACCGCTCTCATAATCATTGGTCGATAGGAGGTCGCGCAAATAGACTGTTTCGCGCCGCGCATTTGGCAATTCGATGCCGATGGCATTGCGGCCAGGCACAACAGCGATGCGGCAAGCTTGTACCGACATAGAGCGGGCCACATCATCAGCCAGACCGATCACGCGCGCCGATTTTACCCCTGCTGCGGGCTCTAACTCATACAGAGTTACGACAGGGCCGGGGCGCACATTGAGGATCTCGCCTTTCACGCCAAAGTCGCTCAACACGGTCATCAACAGGCGGGCATTTTGTTTCAGGCCTGCCTCATCATGATGGGCGACCCGAGGCTTTGGCTTGGCCAAGAGGTCAAGACGCGGCAATTCAAAGTCTGCGCCTGCAGGATACATGGGCAGGACGCCTTGGGCCTCACGGCCGGCGCGCTCTGATTGTCTGGGGCTTTTTGGCCGCTCGATGGGGATATCGCTAGCGGGATACCCGGGCGCTTCATAGGTCGTGGTATGGACTTCAGGCTCGCGCCAGACATCGCGTGCTGCACCGATTTTTGCATCCGTTGGGGCAAAGCGGGCAGCAATCGAGGCTACATCATGGGGGTCAATCTCGCGGGTGGCGACGGGGCGCTCAGCCTTTTTTCGTGTGGTGGTGGCTGGTTTGCGCGTTGGGGCCTTGGCCACGCCAAAGCGCTCCATCAAACCATCTGCGGCGACCCGCAAGCTGGCCCAGCCATAGGTGGCCGCATCAATGGCGGCGTCAAAGTCGGTCCGCTTCAGCTGCATCGCGACACTACCGCAAGCAATAGCAATAGCAAAAGCGATGACGGCACCAAAGCCCTCACCACTTTGCGCGCCAGAGAAGGGCATAGCAAAGATGTGTAAGACGCTGTCGCCAATCAGACCACCAAGCCCAGTCCGCATCGGCCAAGATGGCGCATGGGGTAGGCCAGATACGGCGGCTGCAAACATCACAACGCCCAGCGCTGCCAGCCAAGCGCGCAAGCGCAAGCGCGGCACACCACCGGGGCCTCGGATCAATGCAAGGAAACAAAAGGAGATGAGGGCCAGAAGTGCTGGAATGATTGCGATGCCGAGTAGTTGCAACACGAAGTCAGCCAAAGTTGCACCGGGCTCACCCAGCCAATTTGACGTTTTGCTGCTGCCAGAAACATTCCAGCTGGGATCTTGTGCGTTGAAAGTCATGGTCGCGAGGCTCATGACGGTGCCGCCAAGGATGCCTGCACCCAATAGCCCGTCACGCGTCACGCGCTGGTGCCAATGCAGTGTATCTTGTTTTGACCGTGTGCGCGCACCCATGTCACAATCCCGTAAGCCAATAGCGAAAGGCCGCAGGGGCCCAATGTCCTATGGGATACAAAGGGTTTGCGTGGTTATCACCGAGTTAAATTAACTCTTTTTTTCTGAAATTAGAGGTCGTCAATCTCAGTTTGCCGCACTGGCGTCCATAAAGCTGGCCAACTCAACATCCAAATTCGTCACACCATCGGCATCGTGGGTGGCCAGAAGGACATGGACTTTGGCATAAACATTGAACCACTCGGGATGATGGTCCATCTGTTCCGCCTTCAAGGCCACACGCGTCATCCAGCCAAAAGCTTGCTTGAAATCGGCAAAGTTGAAGGTCTTTTCAATGGCTGCGCGCCCGGCAACTTCTTGCCAGCCAGCTAGGCCTGCAATGGCTTCTTGTGGGGTCATTTTGATCAGGTCGCGTGCCATGCTCTTCTCGTATTTGGATGTATCGTCTTACAAAAAACCCCTCCCAAATTTGGGAGGGGTTGGGACTTGTTGAGATCAAGCCGGAGAAGGTTCAGGGCCGGTGGAGGTCGTCCCCCCGCTCTTCTTGCCAATGGTTGGCAAGGCAGAAGAAGGTCCTGCCGGAGGTCTCGTCACCGCATCATCGCGCTTGATGGAGCCGCCTTCGAGCAAGATTTTGATTTCCTCACCCGACAGGGTTTCATATTCCAACAAACCTTGAGCTAGGACTTCCAAATCCGCGCGACGCTCGGTCAAGATACGGGTTGCCTCAGCATTACCCCACTCAACGAGGCGACGAACCTCTTTGTCGATGGTTTGCGCGGTGGCTTCCGATACATTCTGCGTCCGCGAGACGGAGTGGCCCAAGAAGACTTCTTCTTGGTTTTCGCCGTAAGCAACCGTACCCAATTCGTCTGAGAAGCCCCAGCGGGTCACCATGGCACGGGCCAAGCGGGTTGCCTGTTCGATGTCGGACGAGGCACCAGAGGTGATGGCATCCTTACCGAAGATCAATTCCTCGGCGACGCGACCACCCATCATAACGGCCAGACGGCTCATCATTTGGCGATAGCTAAAGGACAATTTGTCCCGCTCTGGCAATTGCATCACCATGCCCAAGGCGCGGCCACGTGGAATGATCGTGGCTTTGTGGACGGGGTCTGTGTGGGGAACGGTCAAAGCCACCAACGCATGGCCACCTTCATGATAGGCGGTCAGGCTCTTTTCTTCGATGGTCATCGCCATGGTCTTGCGCTCAACGCCCATCAGGATTTTGTCCTTGGCGTCTTCGAACTCTTGCATGGTGACCAGACGGCGGCCACGACGGGCAGCCAGCAGGGCCGCTTCATTGACGAGGTTCATCAAGTCAGCACCCGAGAAGCCGGGGCAGCCACGAGCGATGGTCTTTGCGTCGACGTCGGACGACAAAGGCACATTGCGCATGTGAACTTTCAAGACCTTCTCGCGGCCCGAAATATCGGGCAGGCCAACGGTGACCTGACGGTCAAAACGGCCGGGACGCAACAAAGCAGGGTCCAATACGTCTGGACGGTTGGTCGCAGCGATGATGATGATGCCTTCATTGGCTTCAAAACCATCCATCTCGACCAAAAGCTGGTTCAAGGTTTGCTCACGCTCATCATTGCCGCCGCCGAGACCGGCACCACGGTGGCGACCGACGGCATCGATTTCGTCGATGAAGATGATGCAAGGCGCATTCTTCTTGGCTTGCTCAAACATGTCGCGCACCCGGCTCGCGCCGACGCCGACGAACATTTCAACAAAGTCCGAACCAGAAATCGTGAAGAAAGGCACATTGGCTTCGCCAGCAACCGCACGCGCGGTCAAAGTCTTACCCGTACCTGGCGGGCCGACCAGCAGCGCGCCTTTGGGGATCTTTCCGCCCAAGCGCTGGAACTTCGAAGGGTCCTTCAAGAAGTCGACGACTTCTTGCAATTCTTCGCGGGCTTCATCAATGCCAGCGACGTCTTCGAAGGTCACTTTGTTCTTGTTTTCGGTCAGCAGTTTCGCCTTGGACTTGCCAAAGCCCATCGCACCGCCTTTACCGCCACCGCCAGACATCTGGCGCATCAAGAAGAACCAAAGGCCGACCATGATCAGCAACGGCAACAGGTTCGCGATCAGCGCGGTCAAGAAATTGGCCCGCGGCACCTCTTCAATGCGAATTTCGGCATTGGATTTTTCCAAGCGCGCCAAAAGGTCAGTCGCAGGCGTCGGGACCACAGCAACAAAGGCCTTGTCATCTTGCATGCGGCCACGCGCTTGGGGACCAGTGATCGTGACTTCCTTCACGCGCCCGTTGTCCACTTCGGTCAACAGGGTCGAATAAGGCATCGTTGTCATCGAGGCCGACGGGGACGGACGGTTCATTAAGGTGAACACTGTCACCAGTGCCAAAGCCAAAAATCCCCAGATTGCAAGATCGCGCAGCTTCATCATTATCTCTTTCTGAAATCACCACTCTTTATGAGAAGTGATTAATTACCCTGCCGCATTGTTTTGTGGCGGACTAGACTAACATAGTCGTTCAATCCAATCATGTAAGCCCATCTTCTGCTCGAATTCGATTTTATTGGGTTACAAATTCGTGTGGTTGACGTGAAATGCCCAAAAGTCGCGCGTACTGGCTCTGGCGTGTCGGGCTTTGGACGGCCAGTTGTCCACGTCGAACCGGGGCGAGCTCAAAGAAAAACCTGTCACCCTTTCGTGCAACCCTTACCCCGCCAAGGGTTCTGGGCTGAGCTGGGTTTGCCATCAGACCCTCTACCAATCGGCCCAGTTTTTCGGCCTCTGGTGCTCGCTCAGTCTGGGTGAGGCTATAAATCAACCAGCCTAAGGCCCGCTCAATTACGACTGGTTCTCCTTCGCTAAGCGCGGTCGCATTTAGTTGCCAGCCTGCTTCGACCGGGGTCAGTTTGCACCGCTTCAATAGGTCCCACGTGGCATGTTCCTGCGCCGATCTCAGCGCATCAGCTATGGCCGCAAGGCGAACAATGCGCTCAAGGTCTACCCCGTGCGCGGCCATCTCTTGCACCAGCTTACGCGTCCGAATGCGGGCAAAATCTAGATTCTGATTGCTTTCATCTTCCAGCCAATCTTGACCTTCATGCATAAGCCAAGCGCGCAAATCGGCTCGTTTTAGCCCCAAAAGGGGTCGTCCCAGCAGATTTGGGGCCTCAATCTGGGCAAAAGGATTGATCGCTACTTCTGCCATACCAGCTAAACCGTCTAAGCCCGATTGCCGCGCCAAGCGCCAGCAAACAGTCTCAACCTGATCGTCCCAGGTGTGGCCAACGAGGATCATTTTGGCGCTCACGCGTTGTGCCACAGACGCTAAAGCCCGATAGCGCGCTTGTCGTGCCCAAGCCTGCAGCCCACCATGTGCGGGCCGATCATCCAACCGAACGACCTCTCCAGAAAGGCCAAGCGCGCGTGCCCAAGCAATGGCTTGGGCCGAATCGGCAGCCGAATTTGGGCGCAGTCCGTGATCAACTGAAGCGACATAGAGCGGCGCGCCCGTAATCTTCGCCCATTGGCTGGCCATCCGGCACAAAGCCATACTGTCACCACCGCCAGACAAGGCGATCAGCATGGGCGAGCCAAATTCTTTTTGCCAATGGTCCAGCTTTGAAAAGAAGTGGGGCAGAGCGTGGCCAATTGGGCAAGGCGCGGGGTCTTCCGCACCATTGGCCACTAGGTGGCCGGGCACGGCGACCGCGCCACTTCGGCGTCTGCCCGCGCTTTCAGCGTCGGATCTGGGTTGGGCGTCCGACGTTTAAACTCGTCGAGCGCTGAACATCGCAATTTAGCATTGCCCAGCTGACCAAAGGCCCCGGCCAAGCGCACTAAGGATTCAGAGGCACGCCCGCCTTGAGGGGCCGCTTCCAGATAGCTCAAATAGGCCTCAGCCGCAGGACCCCAAGCTGATTGGACAAAGCGGGTTTCACCAAGAAGCCAGCGACCTTCAATCCCTTCAGGCGCGGTTGGAAAATTGGTAACAAGATTAGTCAGATTGCTCTCAGCGGTCTGATAATCGCCGCGCTGTAAGGCCAATTGGGCAGCCGAGAATAAAGAGTCTGCCCCGGGTGGTGGGGCAGGGGCGGGGGCAACATCGCCAACTAAGGCTTGCGCGTCTTGCGCAGCCGCGGGGCTACTTTCAACGGTTGCTATATCGGCAACCCGTGAGCCGCTGACGGCTACCGCCGATTGATTGGCGCGCTCTGCTTCCAGCTCTTGCACCAATCGATCTTGGCTTGCTTGCTGCTTGGCTAGCAGGGCTTCCAAGACTTCGATCCGCCCAGTCAGTTCAGCCGCTTGGCGCTCAACTTGTTCCAGGCGGATGATTAAACGGGCTGAGATGGGTTCCGCTGAAATCGGGGGGACAGTAACCGGGGTTGGACCGCTCGGATTGGTGGCTGCCACCGGCGGATTTGCACCGCGCGCTTGTGCCCAAACAGGTTCAGCACTCAGCATCAAGCCAGCACCCACCACCACTAGGCTCAACAACGTTCCAAACTGCAGGGCACGTTGCGCCGCCCTGCTGGAAAGGGGGGCGATTTGGCTTGAGATCAAAGAGGCGACTTGCGGTGCGGCCATGATTAATCGAGCAACATGGTTTGGGCGTTCCGGTTCACGGCCCAACCTTCAGCATTTGGACGCTCATCGATTGGACGCTCCTTCCCATAGGAGACGGTTTCGATTCGATCAGGGTCGACACCAAGTCCTGCTAAGAAGTCGCGCGCCGCACTCGCCCGGCGTGCACCCAAGGCCAAGTTATACTCGCGTGTCCCGCGCTCATCACAATTGCCAGCGATCAAAACGCGCTTGCCCGGGTTGGCCTTAATCCAAGCCGCCTGACGGGTCAGAATGGAGCGGGCTTCATCGGTCAAGTCAAACCGATCGGTTGGGAAGAAAATGCGCTCACCGGCTTCGGCTAAAGTGGCGTAGGGTGAGAAGCTTTGCTGTGCTCTGGCCGTATCAGCATTGGTCGCGTTGCCGCTGGCAATAACTGGTCCAAGAGGGGCAGATGCCACAGGTGCTCTGGTCTCGGCCGCCGCTTGGGCAATTGTTGGTGCGGCCTCAGAATTGGCGACAGCCACAGGTGCATTTGTATCGGCAATCGGCGGCGTTGTTTTCTTGGTGCTCGCGCACGCCACCAAGGTCAAGCTTGAAACAAGCATCAGGGCGAGAGAACGGACTTTCAAGCCTGAGGATTGTTGGGTCGGGATTTGGGAAGGGGTCATGGCAGGCTCCTAAATGATAGGGTGTTTACAAAGGGCGGGGTTTATCGAAACAAGGTTAGACGCTTAAGGCAGGGTTGCGGACCAACCGGGGTCTGAACCCGGCGCGGACCAAGGGGATTTGCGAAGATTGGTACCAGAGACATCCACGGTCCACAGGCTTGGCGATTGACCGGGCCCGCCTTCACGTTGAAACATAATGACACGGCCATTGGGTGACCAAGTCGGGCCTTCAACCAGATAGGCCTCCGCGAGGATTTTCAAGTTTGACCCATCCGCCGCCATCACACCAATCTGAAATTGCCCACCGAATTGGCGCGTGAAGGCAATTAAGTCTCCCTTGGGAGACCAAACAGCGGTAGAATAGCGGCCTTCGCTGAAGGTTAGGCGACGAACGCCGGATCCATCGGCATTCATGGCATAGATTTGCGTGCTGCCGCCTCTGTCCGAGGTGAAAACAATCTGGTTACCGTTTGGGGACATATCGGGTGAGGTGTCGATGGCTGGATTGCGGGTTAGCTGGCTCAATTTGCCAGTCCGCAAGCTCTTGATGAACACATCCACATCGCCGTCGCGGTCCGCGCTGAAAATGATGGATTGGCCATCAGGGGTAAAGCGTGGGGCGAACGCCATATTGCCCGGAATAGCCACAGCTTCTTTCCTGCCGCTCTCAATATCGACCACCCAAATTTTGATACCCCGGTCTGACAAAGCCGAGTAAACGATTTGTTGGCCTTGCGCGTTAAAGCGCGGGTTGAGAACTTGTTCGGTGCCATCGGTAAGATAGCTGGGATTGGCCCCATCCTGATCCATCACGGCAAGCCGCTTGACCCGATTGGTTCGGCTGCCACTTTCAGCGACAAAGACAACCCGGCTGTCGAAATACCCGACTTCACCGGTCAATCGACGATAGATCGCGTCAGAAACTTTGTGCGCGATCCGCCGCCAATTTTCGTCCGTAGTGGCGAATTCTAGGCCCAGCATCTGGCTTTCGCCATAGACATCCCATAAGCGAAACTCGACCCGCAAACGGCCTGATACCACCCCGCCTCGCCCAATAACCAAAGCTTCGGTTTTCGTGATGCGCCAGTCGGCAAAGCGGGGCGCAACGTTCACATCCATATCGCGTTGCAAGAAGGAGTCTGGGTTTTGAACTTGAAACAGACCCGAGCGGGCGAGATTATCGCGCACCGCGCTAGCAATAGAGCTTCCGTGCGGGCCTGAGAAATCCGCAATCGCAATCGGCATAGGCCGCCGATGCCCCTCCGTTACACTCACATTCAATTGCGCCAGCGCTGGCGTTAGCCAGGCAAAAGCCATCAAAAGCGCGAGAAGCGTCGGGCGAAGGGCGCGGCAGAGAGCCGGAAGTAGGAGGCTGAGTGCTGTCATTAGTGGTTTCTTGACCCTAGAAGATGAATATTTTGCGGCAAGGTAAGACAAATTTCCGTTACAGGCAGCTTTGCATTAAGGCCGATCAGCCTTTCGCGCGTCAAAGTCAAAATTCACCAAGCGCCATTGCGTATGGCGATCGGCAGGCAAGGAAAAAGGTGCGCATTGCTGAACGGCGCGCCTCGCCGCCTCAATCGCCACCAAAAGCTTATTATCCGCGCCGGCTTCGCTTGAAGGGCGGATTAGTGTCGGAGCCTTCGCCAAATTTCCATCTGGCGTCAATTCGATTTGAAGCGTGACGATTAGGCGTGGCGAGTTCTCGGCCGGCCTGCGCCAACATTGGTAAATCTGTGCCCGAAGAGCCGATTCCAGATCGCCAGCGAGCAGGGTGCCGCCACCTGCACGGCCTTGCTTGGCGGACTGACCGGCTGCAGCCAGCTTGGGTGCTGTTCGTCCACCTGAATTTGCGCCGCTTGCCGCAGCACTGGCGGCCGCAAAATCGAAAGCCGGTTCAGGCTTGGCTTGCACTTTTGATTTCGTGTTGGCCTTAGATGGAAGGCTTGGCGCAACTTGCGTGGGCAAAGCGGCCTTCTGCGGGCTTGCTTTTGCAGGCGCAGTGGGCGTTGGCGCAGCCTTCTGCACGCTCGCCGGGGCAGGCTTTGGCGGCGGGGCCTTTTGGACCGGCTGCGGGGTCGGTGCAGCCGGAGGAGGAGGACTAACTTCTGACTTCGGCTCTGGGGCAGGCGCTGCATCCGCAACTGGGGAGTCTGCAACGACCATCTCGCTGTTCTCTTCACCCGTCCGCACCGTCTCGGCTTGGGTTTCGGGCCCGATCACGCTGGGTGTATCGGCGACTATCGCGACAGGGATCACGTCTTCTGGTGTAAACGCCGGCGGGTTCTGCCACAAGACAAGGCCCAGGGCGATAATCCCTGCATGCACAAAAGCCGAAACAACCACGCCCGGCCCGATTGGGCTGGGGTCCTGCCACTTCAGACTGCCGATATGGGGGTCACTGGCGCGCATGCGCTCGGGGCCTATCCTATTGCTCGACCGTATCGGTCACCAATCCCAGATTGCGATAGCCAGCAGAATTCACCCGCGCCATGACTTGCATCACAATACCATACGGGGCTTTTTCCGCGGCGCGAATAAAGATTCGGCGATCATAGCCCTCGCCGGCCAAGGCGGTCAGCCGTGGCAACAATTGGTCATAGGCTACGACTTCATTCTGCAAATAGACTTGGCCGTTGGCGAGGATCGTGACCGTTAGCGGTTCTTGCTCGCTGGGTAAGCTCTTGGCTTCCGTCTTGGGCAGGTCAACGGGCACACCCACCGTCAACAAAGGGGCGGCCACCATGAAGATGATCAATAGCACCAGCATCACGTCAACAAAGGGCGTGACGTTGATTTCGCCCATCAGGCGGCGGCTGCGTCTGCCGTGCTTGCCGGCTCCGCGCCGAGATCCGATCCCGACCGCCATGTTAGGTCGGGTCCTGCAGGCGGCGGGAAACGCGCGCAATCACATCATCACTCAAGGCGTCTAGGCGGGTTGCAAAGCGGTCCAGACTGCCAGCGAGCCAATTGTAAAAAATAACAGCGGGGATAGCGGCCAATAGGCCGAGGGCGGTCGCAAACAATGCCTCCGCAATACCAGGAGCTACGACAGCCAGATTTGTATCCCGCGATTGGGCAATGCCGCGGAAGGCATTCATAATACCCCAGACTGTGCCGAACAGGCCGACGAAGGGTGCAGAAGTTCCGATGGTTGCCAAGATTGCCAGACCGCGTTCAGCACGTGCCATCTCGCGCGCAGTGGCGGCTTGCATCACCCGTTCCATGCGCTCAATTGCTCGGCTAAGGCCTATTTCGGTTTGATTGGGTATGCGACGGGCAAGGCGGACTTCTGCCATGCCGACCGCGACGACCCGGGCCATCGCATCGCCGGGCTTGGCGCTTTCTTCGATGGCATCAATGCCGCGGCCTTCGGCCAAAGAGGCTTCAACAACGCGTGCGCCGGCCTCCAGCTTGCGAATTTGCAGCCATTTATCGATGGCAACAGCCCATGACCAGACCGAGGCCAAGGCCAACCCAATCATCACCGCCTTGACGACCCAATCGGCCTTTAGGAACAAATCGAGGAAGGAAAAGCTTGTTACTGTTGCTACCGCGTCCATGCACGCCTCACTAATGGGTTCAATGGTCAGCTCTGTTCGCGCGAACAGAAGTTAGGAACGAAACTGTTAGAATCGACACCTAGCTAAGGAATACGGCCTCAGTGCGGCGATAAGGTTAATATCTGATGAGAAAGCCGCAAAAAGCGGTCAGCGGCTGTCAGAGGGCAGCACAGACACGTTCAACACCGGTTTGGCAGTTTGAAACCAGCCTTTGTCTTGACTTTATCTTCGCAAACCCGTATCCGCGCCCTTCTTCTGGCTGGTCCAATCCTGTCCCGGCCCACGATGGTGTGGGCAGTGGGTTCTGGGCGAGGCAGAATTCACGAATTCGCCGATGAACACTCTTATTTGAGGGTGACAAGGCTTTAGCAAGAGAGAAATCGCCATGTCGCGCCGTTGCGAATTGACTGGAACTGGACCTATGGTTGGCCACATCGTCAGCCACTCCAACATTAAGACCAAGCGTCGCTATTTGCCAAACCTGCAAGATGTCACCTTGGCGTCTGACGCTTTGGGCCGCGCTTTCAAGTTGCGCATCACGATGGCAGCTTTGCGCTCGGTCGATCATAACGGAGGCCTCGATGGCTTCATTGTGAAAATCGACGAGACCAAGATGTCGGATCGTGCGCGCAAGATTCGTCGTGACATCAAAGCAAAGCTGGCTGAAACCGCAGCTGCCTAAATTTGTGTGTTGGGCAGTGGGTGACCCACAGCCCAAGTTGCACTGGCTCAAAAACGCGACCTTTCGGGGTCGCGTTTTTCGTTTAAGCCAAGTTGTTCGAGCAAAGTCGCCCGGCGGCTTGTGCGTCCATCCCTCGACCGACAGTCCCATGTCATGCTAACCGCCGCGGTCTCATGCGCCTGACCCAAGATCGCCTTTTTCGTGTTCTCGACCGCTTCGACGAGATTGATGCCCGTTTGTCTGTTTGTTCAGACGGGGGCGAGATCATGCGCCTGTCGAAAGAGCGGTCCAGCCTAGCCCCGGTTGCCGATGCAATCCGCGCACTCGACAAAGCGCGCGCAGAACGCAGTGAGCTGGAGCAAATGATCCTCGATCTGCCCAATAGCGACGAAATGGCGCAAATGGCGCAAGCCGAGCTTGAAGTCCTGCGGGAGTCGATCCCTGTGATGGAGCAAGATCTGCAAATCCTGCTTTTGCCGAAGGATGCCGACGACGAAGCCGATGTGATCTTGGAAGTCCGCGCTGGAACTGGTGGCGACGAAGCAGCTCTGTTTGCTGGCGATCTTTTCCGTATGTATCAGCGCTATGCGGCCACGCGCGGTTGGCGGGTTGAAGTTGAAAGCATCTCTGACGGCGAAATGGGCGGCTATAAGGAAATCATCGCCTCGGTCTCTGGCGAAGGGGCCTTTGGTCGGATGAAGTTTGAAAGCGGCGTGCACCGCGTGCAGCGCGTACCCGCGACGGAAGCTGGCGGCCGCATCCATACCTCAGCTGCCACAGTTGCTGTGCTGCCTGCGCGCGAGGATGTTGAAATTGAAGTCCATGAAAAGGACATAAGGATCGACACCTATCGCTCGTCCGGGGCTGGTGGTCAGCACGTCAACAAAACCGATTCTGCCGTCCGTTTGACCCACATCCCCAGCGGCATCGTGGTGACCTCATCTGAAAAGTCACAGCACCAAAACCGCGCCATCGCGATGCGCACGCTAAAGGCGCGCCTTTATGAGCAGCAGCGTTCCGCTCTGGCCGCTGAGCGTTCGGCCAGCCGCCAGTCCCAAGTGGGCTCGGGCGATCGGTCAGAGCGCATCCGCACCTATAACTTCCCGCAAGGCCGCGTGACCGATCACCGGATCAATCTGACGCTCTACAAGCTGGATACATTGCTTGAAGGCAGCGGTTTGGATGAAATGATCCAAGCCTTGATCGCAGATGACACCGCCCGTCGCTTGGCCGAAGCCGAGGACTAATTGCCTGCATATTTGATCGAGCAGCCATAAGCCGACGTCGCGCGAATGGCTGGGGCTTGTTTGTTTTTGACGGCCGTGATGGCTTCGCGCACATAGTTGCGGGGGACAGCTCCGGCGGGCAGGACGGCACGGGGTTGATCATCTATCGCCCCGGCATAAGCAATGCGGCCCGCTTCATCGATCACAAACATATGCGGCGTTGTCCGGGCACCAAACGCTTTGCCGACCACACCGGTTGGGTCCAGCACTTTGGCGGTGGGCTTTGATCCTTTTTCGGCCGTGAAATAATCCGCGCCGCGGCTATCCTGATAGCCTTGCTTGCCAGGTGCCGAGGAGAAGATCGTCAGCCACACGACGCCGTCTTTGAGGGCTGACGCTTGCACCGCTTGCATCGAACCGCTGTTATAGTGCCGGGCGACATAGGGGCATTCAAAGTTCGTCCATTCCAGCACGACAATTTTGCCGCGATAGGCGCTTAGGGTAAACTTGCGCCCAGTCGTGTCTTGCATCGAAATGCTGGGTGCCATGGCACCCGATACAGGGGGGACACCCTTCGTCTTGGGGTGAGAGTTGGGCTCGCTCGGGGAATAGATGCCGCCCGCCTGCGTCTCGATCCACGTGAAGCTCGCCAAGGCAAGTGCGGCTGTCAGCCAAACAATTCTCATCGGCACTCCTCCTATTTCAGCGCGGTCTTGACGATCTCAGGGCTTAGCAACTGCGGCAGGATTTGGGGTTCTGCCACGCCGGGCTTATACACGAGATATAGGGGTACACCCACGCGTCCGTGGCTTGCCAGCGCTTGGGCGATCACATCATCGCGACTGGTCCAGTCTGCCACCAGATATACGGCCTTGTCGCCATTTAGAGCCTCGCGCACGGCAGGATCTGCAAAGACGGTGACTTCATTGACCTTACAGGTCACACACCAGTCGGCTGTGAAATTGACGAAGACGGTTTTGCCTTCCCGTTGCAGAGCGTCGACACGGGCAGGCGTCCAAGGCTCACCGCCAAAGGTGGCTGAGGCGGCGTCCGTGGTCTTTGCGGGAGCTTGGGTGACATAGGTGCCAGCGCCAACAAGGCCTGCGACTAAGATCATCAGCGCGATGGCGCGCCCTTTGTGCCCAGACCAAGTCCGCCAAATCCACACAGCCATGCTAGCAGCCAAGACACCACCCAAGGCCGCCAAGACGCCCGCTTGACCCACTTGGGCGCTGCTGACCCAGATCAACCAGATTGCGGTGGCAAACATGGGGAAGGACAAAGCCTCGCGGAGGCGGCTCATCCAAGGTCCCGGCCGCGGCAACGCCCGCATCAGGCCGGGCATGAAAGTCAGGGCGACAAAGGGGGCCGCAAAGCCCAGCCCCAAAGCTGCAAACACACTCAAGGCCCCTATCGCAGGCTGAGTGGCGGCAAAGCCTAAAGCCACACCCATGAAGGGCGCGGTGCAGGGTGCAGCAACCACGACAGCCAAGACGCCCGTAAAGAACGAGCCTGCATGCCCACTCTTGCTCGCAAGGCCTGTGCCTGCGCCTTGCAGCGAGGTGCCAATCTCATAAAAGCCCAAGAGGTTGAACCCGATCAGAACCATCAAAATCGCTAGGCCGACAATGATGGCGGGCGATTGCAACTGAAAGCCCCAGCCAACTGCCATGCCAGCGGCCTTCAGGCCAATCAGCAGACCTGCAAGACCAAGGAAACTGGCAAGCACGCCAAAGCCGTACCACAGGCCGTGGGTGCGCGCTTCTGCCTTATCCCCGTGCGAAGCCTCCAACAGGCCCAAGGCCTTCATGGATAGGATCGGGAAGACACAGGGCATCAGGTTCAAAATTAGGCCGCCTAGAAAGGCGAAGAGCAGGGCCTGTAGTAGTCCAACGTCGGCACCACCCGCGGCCTTTGGCCCCGCCGTATCTACCATTGGGGCTGCGGCGATTAAATCCGCACTCAGGCTATAGGCTTTGGCATTTCTGCCCTCGCCAATCACCAAAACGCCGTCAAACGGGCCAACAAAGGGGTCTGGCAAGGATTTGGACTTCACAAGGTTCAGGCCAAAGCCATCCTTGCCGCGCACAAATTCTTGCGGTGCCGCAAAATCCACGAGAGCCCCGAGTTTAAGCTCATGAGGGAAGAAATAGGCCTTGCGATCTGCCGGCACGCCCGTGACCACCAATTGCAAGCCACCGTCACCCAGGTCGGTCAGGTGCGCTTTGCCGGGCAAGGGCTTGGGCAAGGACGCCAGTGTCGCTTGGATGTCTGAAGCATCGCCGCTGTCCCGCTTGGCAGCTTCAACAGGCAAAGTGATTGCAACACTGCCTTCGCCCGGAATGCACACATCGGCGCATTCCAACCAAGTCGCATCGACTTTCAGCGAGAGGGTGGTGCCGGGCTTTGCCGAAGCTGGAACTTGAACCTCTAAGGGTAGGACCACTAAGTTTGAAAAGCCGTAATTCACCAAGGGGCCAAAGGGGATGGCTGTGGGCGCTGGCCATTTGATTTCGCCCGCCTTCACGCCCTCAGGCAATGTCCAATTTAGGTAGGTAGGTTCGCCGGAATCGCCCGGATTGCGCCAATAGGTATGCCAGTCCCTTGCGATCTTTTGCCGGATGGCGACATGAAAGACATCACCGGGTTGAACCGCCGCCCGTTCGCTGATCAAGGTGATCTCAACATTTTCCGAGCTGGCGCTAATGCCAATTGGCGTGGAAGTCCCGGCCGGGACTTGCGCCTGCGCGAAGCCAACCCACGAGATTAAGAGCCAGAGAGCTAAGAGCGCGCGTTTCATGCATAAAGTCCTTTTCCATCGCTACTTAGCGTCCTTCGAGGGGCTGGCCAATGGTGTGGGTCTGGGTCGCGCAGAAAAACGCTGTCGAGATTGAAACTAGGGCTGGAAAAAACAGGCGAAACAAACCACCGTTAGCGCTTCGCACCTGAAACCCTAACTGGGTCCGAAAACGGAAAGGACTTCTGCGTGAGTATTTTGCCGAGACAACCGGGTTGGTGGTTTGAAGACATCATCGTCGGGCGAACCTATGATTTCGGTGCAGCTTTGGTGAGCGCGGAAGATATCACCCTATTTCACGAGCGTTTTGCACCCAATCTCCCCCTGAAGGCCAGCGAGCAAGGACGCGAAGGGGCGGGGCCGCGCGCCGCAGAAAGCCATATCTATGCCCTCTGGCGGCGCATGTTGTGGGAAGAAACCCGTGAATGGCCCGTGCTGCAACGCTTGGGGCAAGATGCGTTGCGCTATTACAAAGCCGCCTATGCTGGCGAAGAGCTATCCGTCCGCTTGACGTTTTTGGCAACCGAAGACCGCAATGATCGTGAAGGCGTACTGACGGCCAGCCACGAAGTGCAAGATCAGGATGGCCTCTTGGTCATGAGCGTCATGACCCGCACCTTGATGGCCAAGCGGCCAGCAAAAACGGGCTGATCACTCCGTCCCAGTCACCTTATCCCAAAAGCCCTTGGCTTTATCGAAGAAGCCGGTATGCTCGGGATGGCTTTTCTCGCCACATTCGCCGGCAAACTCGCGCAACAGCTCCTTTTGACGGGCAGTCAGGCTGCGCGGGGTTTCGACGAACAGCTCGACATGCATGTCGCCACGCAGCGCCGATTTCAGGGTCGTCATGCCGTGATGGCGCAGGCGAATGCGACGACCGGTTTGGCTGCCTTCAGGAATTTCCAGCTCAGCTTTGCCGCCGTCAATGGTCGGCACTTCGATCTTACCGCCTAAGGCCGCCGTCGTCATGGTGACGGGGATGCGGCAATAAAGCGTCGGACCATCGCGTTCAAACAGCTCGTGCTTATTGACTGACAAGAAGACATAGAGGTCGCCGCGCGGGCCGCCACGCGCGCCCAACTCGCCTTCGCCCGTCAAACGAACCCGGGTGCCATCTTCGACGCCAGCCGGGATCGCAACTGACAACGTGCGCTCCACTTGCTTGGTGCCGTGGCCGTGGCAGGACTTACAGGGCCTTTTGATGATGGTGCCACGCCCATGACAGGTGGGACAGGTCCGTTGCATCATGAAGAAGCCTTGTTGAGCGCGCACTTGGCCTGTGCCGCTGCAGGTGGGGCAAACTTCAGGGCGGGTGCCGGGCTCTGCGCCAGAGCCGTCGCAGACTTCGCAAACCTGATTGGTGGGGATGTTAAGTTCTGCATCCTTGCCCCGGAAGGCTTCTTCTAGGGTGATCTCAAAATCATAGCGCAGGTCTGCGCCGCGCGCGGGGCCTGCACGCTGTTGCGTACGCCGACCACCAAACACTTCGCCGAAAATGTCGCCAAAGACGGATTCGAAAATATCGCCTGCACCGCCTTGGAAGCCGCCGCCGCCGCCACCCATGCCACCATTGAGGCCTGCCTTGCCATAGCGATCATAGACCGCGCGCTTTTGCGGGTCAGACAGCGCCGCATAGGCTTCATTGATGTCTTTGAATTTTGCCTCAGCCTCGGCATTGCCGGGGTTCTTATCGGGGTGCCATTGCATGGCCTTCTTGCGGTAGGCGCTTTTCAGCACGGCCTCATCCGCATCACGGGCCACGCCCAGAAGATCATAATAATCGTCGCTCATAGGATCCCCGAATTAGAGCAGGATTGTTAGCCAGAAGTCGCTTTGTGTGTGCTCTGCGTGTTGACCACGGGCATCAGCGGACACTTGAGGCCTGGTTGAGGCGTAGGAGAGGCGGCGCATCCGTCAACCAAGGCCCGAAGCGAACCCCTTTGCAAACTGGTCACGAGACCCATTCGCAAAGGGGTTGTTTCGATTACTTCTTGTCGTCGGTGACGTCTTCGAAGTCTGCGTCGACAACGCCGTCGTCGCCTGCATCTTTCTTGGCATCGGCTTCCGCCGCACCGGCTTGCTGCTCAGCATACATGGCTTCACCAATTTTCATGGCAGCCTGCATCAAAGCTTGGGTCTTGGCTTGGATGTCTTCGACATCTTCACCCAAAGCGGCTTCCTTGGTTGCGGCGACGGCAGCCTCAATGGCTTCACGATCAGCAACTTCGAGCTTGGTGCCAAACTCGCTCAATTGCTTTTCAACCATATGGACCGAGCTTTCAGCGCCATTCTTGGCTTCCACCAAGTCGCGCTTCTTCTTGTCGGCGTCGGCATTGGCTTCAGCGTCCTTGATCATTTGATCAATATCAGCATCGGACAGACCGCCATTGGCTTGAATACGGATCGATTGCTCTTTGTTGGTTGCCTTGTCTTTTGCCGAGACCGACACAATGCCATTGGCGTCAATGTCAAAGGTCACTTCAATTTGGGGCACACCGCTTGGCGCCGGTGGGATACCGACGAGGTCGAATTGGCCGAGCGACTTATTGTCGGCTGCCATGTCGCGTTCGCCTTGGAACACGCGGATGGTCACGGCGGACTGGTTGTCATCAGCGGTCGAGAAGACTTGGCTCTTCTTGGTTGGGATGGTGGTGTTGCGCTCGATCAAGCGGGTAAAGATACCGCCCTTGGTTTCGATGCCCAAAGACAAGGGCGTCACGTCCAGCAACAACACGTCTTTCACGTCGCCTTGCAGAACGCCTGCTTGGATCGCCGCACCCAAAGCCACCACTTCATCTGGGTTCACACCCTTGTGTGGCTCTTTGCCGAAGAATTGCTTCACCGCTTCTTGCACCTTGGGCATGCGGGTCATGCCACCTACAAGCACGACTTCATCAATGTCTGCCGCAGTCAGGCCAGCGTCTTTCAACGCGGCTTTGCACGGATCAATCGTGCGCGAAACCAGATCATCGACCAAGGCTTCCAGCTTCGAGCGGGTCAGCTTCAGGTTCAAGTGAAGTGGGCCGGTTGCGTCCATGGTGATGAACGGCAGGTTCACTTCATACTGAGCGGTGGTCGACAGCTCTTTCTTTGCTTTTTCGGCTTCTTCCTTCAGACGTTGCAGCGCAAGCTTATCGTTGCGCAGATCGACGCCTTTTTCCTTTTTGAACTCATCAGCCAAATAGTCGACGATGCGCATGTCGAAATCTTCCCCGCCGAGGAAGGTGTCGCCATTGGTGGAGCGCACTTCAAACACGCCGTCGCCGATTTCAAGGACGGATACGTCGAACGTACCGCCGCCCAAGTCATAAACAGCGATGGTGCGGTTGCCGCCCTTGTCCATGCCGTAAGCCAAAGCCGCTGCGGTTGGCTCGTTGATGATGCGCAGCACTTCAAGGCCGGCAATCTTGCCTGCATCCTTGGTGGCTTGGCGCTGGGCGTCGTTGAAATAAGCAGGAACGGTGATGACGGCTTGGGTCACGGTCTCGCCCAAATAGGCTTCTGCCGTTTCCTTCATCTTGGTGAGGATCATGGCCGAGATTTCAGAAGGGCTGTAATCCTTGTCGCGGCCCGTCACATAGGCGTCGCCGCTCGGACCCTTGGTGATTTTGTAGGGAACCAGATTGATGTCCTTCTTGACCATCGGGTCGTCAAACGTGCGGCCGACAAGGCGCTTGATGGCGAAGAAGGTTTGTTCTGGATTGGTGACGGCTTGACGGCGAGCTGGTTGGCCGATCAGGCGCTCCCCATCTGCAGCAAAGGCGACGACCGACGGCGTGGTGCGCGCACCTTCAGAGTTTTCAATCACTTTGGCTGTTTTGCCGTCCATGATGGCTACGCAGGAATTGGTGGTCCCGAGGTCGATACCGATGACTTTGCTCATGTTCTTCAAGTCCCTTAAAAGCGGACACCGAACTTTTTGTCCCCCATGCGGAAGCCCAAAAGAACGGCTATGTTGTTTTGCCAGTAAACTGCCCGTGAAGGGCGCTGAGGCTCATATGGTGTCACTCTGTTGGACCGCAAGGTTAGAAGGTGAAATGCGTGCGCAACCAATTGCATTCGGGTTTTGACTTCTATCCCGCCTATCTGGATCGGGCCGCGCAAGAAGCCCTACTCGCGACCCTTGCCCCCTTGATGGAGCGCGCGCCCTTCTTTCGTCCAACCATGCCGAAAACCGGTAAGCCCTTCAGTGTGGAGATGACCAATCTAGGTCCACTCGGCTGGGTGTCGGACAAAGGTGGCGGCTATCGTTATCAGGCCACGCACCCTGTGACCGGCCAAGCCTGGCCCGCTATTCCGCAAGTGCTTCTCGACCTCTGGCAGGGGGTAGCCAATTACCCAGTTCTGCCGCAAGCGTGCCTCGTCAATCTCTATCGCGATGGCGCGAAGATGGGCCTGCATGTCGATAGCGATGAGCGCGATCGCGCCGCCCCGGTCGTGTCCATCTCCTTAGGCGACAGCGCGGTTTTTCGTCTCGGCGGGCCAATACGCGGTGGACCGACGTCGTCCTTAAAGCTGAGCTCCGGCGATGTGGTCGTTTTGGGTGGCGCGTCGCGGCACTTCTACCACGGCATTGATCGCGTCCTGTCGGGCTCCTCCACCTTGGTACCGGGCGGTGGACGGATCAATTTGACGATGCGGGTGGTGGGGTAGGCCCCCCCCATCAATCCCCACCCCGCTCCGCCGCCAGATACTCGCGGGAGCGCATTTCGTAAAGCCCTCGAACTTGGCAGTACCTGCGAAGGCCAGCCCGGTCCACGCGGTGCATTTGGCGGCTTATTTTACTGGGCGCTAGCGCCGCAGATATTTGGCTTTGATGGGTCTGCAAATCCGTTTTCGCCTAAGGATTTGGGCCCAAATTGAGGTGCTGGCCCTGCGGCGGTTTTCTTTTGTGGGAAGGTAGCGATAAAAATGGGCGGCGCTAAAATCCCCCAAGTTGACACCAATTTCGCTTTCATCGGTGTCGTTTTAGGTTTTGATACAAACGGGAACAAGATTCGTAATCCCCTAACCTGTGATGAAACAAGCAGATGGTCGCCATTTAAGAGGCACATTTGTGGTCCAATATCACCGTCTATCTCTAAGGCCTTGTAGCAACTTCCTTGCTTACAAGCCTTTATCAACAAGGTGCTGCCACCCGCGGCACCAAGGTGGTTAGTCATAAAAGCGGAGTAGGTCGTACCGTCTTGTGCGTTTAAAACTTGCGGCAGGGGCTCCAACTTATCAGAGGGGGAAAACCAAGCTAAACGCTGAAAAGATAAAGTTGGTGTGACATAGGGCAATAAAAGCACCAATGAGAATGCTATGAGCGCCAATATGCCCAACAGAACAGCTTTTCTTGATCGCTTCTCAATCGCTACGAACTGTGGCGCTTCAAAGGTTTCAGATAACACGGTATTTGAATCTAGGTCCGGCATTGTAGGTAACTCGGAAAAATTGCTAACTCACAAAGCCCAATCTTTTGATTATCGATAATAGATATTAGAGTAAATATGCCTAAGGTTATGCTTAGGGTTTCGTGCCGCATGCTGGCAGGAGCAGTGCAGCACTTTTGAAGCTGTCCGACGATATTCCAAAAAATAGTTCACCGGTCCTTCCTTAAAGCTGAGCTTGGGAGACGTGGTCGTTTTGGGCATCGACTTCGTCCTATCGGGCTCCTCCACCTTGATACCAAGTGGTGGGGTAGGCCCCCCGCCTCAATCCCCGCCACGCTCCGCCGCCAGATACTCGCGGGAGCGCATTTCATAGAGGCGCGATGCGGTGCGTTCGAATTCAAAGGCTTGGTCGCCCGTGCCATAGAGGCGGTCGGGTTCGGCCTCGGCACTCATGATCAGCTTGGTTTTATTCTCATAAAGCGCGTCGATCAGGGTGCGAAAGCGGGCGGCCTCATTGCGCTTTTCAGGGCCCATGATCGGGACGCCGTCCAGCATCAGGGTCTCAAACCGTTTGGCCAGCGCCAGATAATCGCTGGCCCCAAGGGCTGCGACACACAAATCCTCAAAGCTCATGCGGGCGCAACCTGCGGCAGCGCGCGCGATCTTTACTTCCCGGCCTGAAACCACCAGCGAGGTGGGGCGGGGTTGGGCGCCTTGGGTGAGAGCGGCCCAAGCTTGGTCCATCGCAGCAAAAGCGCGACCATCGAGCGGGCTATGATAGACGGGCTGGCTTTCCAGCCGCGCGAGGCGATAGTCGCGCTGGCCGTCTAGGGCGTGTAGCTCCAGCTTTTCTTCCAGCATGGCGATGAAGGGCAAGAAAAGTTGGCGATTGATGCCATTCTTATAAAGCTCACTTGGATGGCGGTTGGAGGTGGCGACCACGACGACTTGGCGCATCCATAATTGCTCAAACAAGCGGCCAAGGATCATGGCGTCGGCAATGTCGGTCACTTGAAATTCGTCAAAGCACAACAGCCAGGCTTCTGACGCGATGGCTTTGGCGACTGGCGGGATCGGGTCACTTCCCGCGCCTTTGACAAAGTGGGCCTGTTGCTTGCGCTCCTGCGTGCTCATCGCCCGCCAAGCATTCACGCCAGCATGCACCTCGGCCATGAACTCATGGAAGTGGACGCGACGCTTCTTTTCGACCGGGGCAACTTCAAAGAAGAGGTCCATCAGCATACTTTTGCCGCGCCCAACCCCGCCATAAAGATAAATGCCCTCCGGCGCAGGTTCTGGCCTGCCAAACAAGAACCGCGCTTTACCCGGCCGCCAGTCGCTTAAGCGGTTGGACAAGACGCCCAAGAGTTCGACAGCCGCGGCTTGAGCCGGGTCAAATTGCAAGATCCCGGCTTGCGCCTTGTCACGGTAAAGGGCGGCAATGGCCGACATGGGGTGGCTTATTTCATCGTCGGGATAACGAATTCCGCCGCGCCCGCGCCTTCAGGCCAGCGTGCGGTCACGGTTTTGACCTTGGTGAAGAAACGCACGCCTTCGCTGCCATGTTGGTTCGCGTCGCCAAAGGCAGAGCGCTTCCATCCGCCAAAGCTGTGATAGGCCAAGGGCACGGGGATGGGCACATTGATGCCCACCATGCCGACTTCAACCCGGCTGGCAAACTCGCGCGCGGCGCGACCATTGCGGGTATAGATGGCCGTGCCATTGCCATATTGGTGGGCATTGGGCAGGGCAATCGCGCTTTCAAAATCTTCTGCGCGCGCAATCTGCAAGACGGGTCCGAAGATTTCAGTCTTATAGCTATCCATGTGCGGCTTGACCTGATCGATCAGGGAACCGCCGAGGTAGAACCCGCTCTCATAGCCTTGGAACGAGACTTTCCGCCCATCGACAACCAGTTTTGCGCCTTCTTCGACGGACTTATCGATCCAGCGGATCACGTTTTGGCGGTGCTCGTGGCTGATGAGCGGGCCGTAATCGACTTCGGGGTCCAAGCTTGGGCCAACCTTTAAGGCTTCCACGCGGGGTTTCAGACGTTCTATGAGGGCATCCGCTACTTTGTCCGTCACAGGTACAGCTACCGAAATCGCCATGCAGCGTTCGCCCGCACTGCCATAGCCTGCGCCGATGAGGTCATTGGTGACTTGGTCTAGGTCAGCGTCGGGCATGATGATGGCATGGTTCTTGGCCCCACCCATGGCCTGAACGCGCTTCCCATAGGTCGCGCCCTTGGCATAAATATATTCCGCCACCGCAGACGAGCCGACAAAGCTGACAGCTTTGACATCAGGGTGCTCGAGGATGGCATCCACGACCGCCTTATCGCCATTGACGACTTGGAAAATCCCGTCGGGCAGACCGGCCTCTTGCAGAAGCTCACCCAAGCGCATGGGCACGGAAGGGTCCTTTTCGCTTGGCTTACAAATGAAGGCATTGCCACAGGCAATTGCCACACCAAACATCCACATCGGGATCATGGCCGGGAAGTTGAAGGGCGTGATACCCGCCACCACGCCTAAGGCCTGGCGCATGGAATACATATCAATGCCGGGGCCCGCGCCTTCGGTAAACTCACCCTTCAACAGATGCGGAATTCCACAGGCAAATTCGATGACTTCAAGGCCGCGTTGAATATCGCCCTTGGCGTCTGCAACCGTTTTTCCGTGCTCGGATGATAACAGGCGCGCCAAATCTTCCATGTCACGCTCTAAGAGGGCTTTGAAGGCGAACATGACTCGCGCCCGCTTTTGCGGGTTGGTCGCCGCCCAAGCAGGCTGGGCCTTTTTGGCACCTGCCACGGCTTCAGCCAGAAACTCACCCGACGCCAGTTCGACCAAGGCCTGGACCTTTCCCGTCGACGGGTCATAAACATTGTTAAAGCGGCCTGTATTTGCCGATTTTGATTGCCCGTCGATGAAATGATGAATTTCGCGCATGGTCCTGCCCCTTATCATGCCATAGCCTTAGCCTGTGCTGGCCAAGAGATAAACTATGGCGGTTCAGCCTGACTCAGGTTGCGCTCGACCGCGCCGCAGAAAGTGTGATGAGCCCGGTATTACACACCGCCGAGCTCTGTTCCTTACAAGTTGACGCCAGTCATTCACGCGCTAGAGTTTAATGTGCTTAATGTTACGAGTGTTATGTATTGTAACCAGATCAATCCGAATTGCGGGGAAGCAAGATGAAATTGTCAAGAAAATTTCTAACAAATACAGTAGCAAGTTTAGCGCTGGGTTTAGGTTTTACCACAGGTGGGTCTGCGATCGCGCTGGTGACGCCGGCTACGGTCACGCCGGCCTCGGTCGTCGATAGCGCAAATTCGCGCCCCTATTGGGTTGGGCTTGCCATCCGTAACGAAGCGGGGAGTGGCGGTGGCACGTGTACGGGCTTGTTGATAAATCCTCGAACAGTTTTGTTTGCGGCACATTGCGTCGACGAGCTTAGCCCATCTGCCTTTGACGGCAATTCACGTGGCAATCGTGCACAAGTTGGCTACACCACGGAGGCCACGTTCGGGCGCACCAACCTTCGCAATTGGCTCTTTGGGCAGGACTTTATGGTGCCAGCTGGAGACGGGCGCACCATGGTTTCGTCTACCATGGTCTGGTTTGATCCACGCTCGAGGTTTGGGTCTGAGGCCGATCCAAATGCAGGCGCGTTTTTGCCTGCGGACATCGCTTTGGCCGGCTTTAATACCCCGACTGAATTATTGGGTCGGGATGGCCAAAATGGCATCGGGCTTTTGTTCTCTCAAGTTAACGGCATCGTTCCGGTGACTATTGGCGGCTATGGAGCCTCTGGAAATGGGTTAACCGGTGCACGCACATCGGGGTCCTTGGAAGAAAGCTTCTTCCGTCGTCTTGGGCAAAACGTTCTCGACTTTCTGGGTGACGAGCGCGCCTTAAGCATCGGCATTTATGGCCAAGCGATCGCCGACATTTCCGACCCCTCTGGCCTGCGCTATCAAGACATGTACTGGATGGATTTTGATAATCCGAATTTTGCAACCCAGCCGTTTTCCTCCAGTGTGACGCGTACGGCGTCCAATACCCTCGATTACAACACTTTGGGTGGTCGAGCTGTGGCCGGGGAAGCGATCACTGCGCAAGGTGACTCAGGCTCACCTTTGATCACCTCGGTATTTGGCCGTGACGTTTCTCTGGGTGTGTTAAGCCAAGGCAGTCGCGTGTTTTTTGACTCGGTTGGCAACCCAAATGATAATTTTGTATTTCCCCAAACCTTTTCCAACTACGGCTCTATGGCGGGCTATAATCCACTCTTTTTGTATTGGGACCAGATTCTTATCAACAACCCGTACAAATATGTGACGACACGAGCCGGCGACGGCGAATGGACAGACAGCACGCGCTGGACCCAAGAATTGGACCCGCTCTATTTTACGCTTGGCGCGGGCAATACCTTGGTGAATGCGGTGCCAACCACTGCGGCCTTGGGCTTCAGCGCTGCTGCGCCTGACTTCGGAACCGTCAACCCCAATCCGGTCCCACCCGCGACCTGTGCGTTTTTGAGTAACTGCCCCACGACGGGCGGAAAAACCGATCCAGTCGTATCATCGGCATTGGCAACTCAAACATTTGCTGGAAATCGCTTGAGCGTGTTTGATGAAGCAGGTGATGTGGATCACGGCTCCACCTATTCCGGGGAGATTAGCGGCTTGACCGCAGTGGCTCAAACGGCTTCCAGCACCGTCTCTTTGGGGCAAGTCAGCGCCACCCAAGTTGCCAATGATGCGGCTCCGATCATTGGCCAAGCCATCAACGAGGCGCAAACGACGAAGGCTTGGACAGCCGGTCGTCTAGCCCTTAATTCCGGTGCGCTAACAGGGGTTGGCTCAAGCGGTTTCACACCGAATAACACCGATGGCGTGGCAGGTTTGCAAAACTCCACACGCTATTTCGAAGTCAATTTGCGCGCCGCTGGCACCACGTCGATGACAGGCGTCACTGCTACGATCGACCGCCTCAACGTTCGTGGGGCGCAGTCTGGCCTTAACATTAAAGTGGGCAGTCGCCTCACTACGCTGATCTCATCCTTTGTCGACGCGGGGACGCTCAACGTCGATGGCGTCTTCGCGCCCCGCCAACTTAATGTTTTGGGTGGGACTGTTTCTGGGTCCGGCACCATTTTAACCCAATCCGGCGTCCTCGTTGCCGGGGGTATTTTGAGCCCAGGCGCGGTCGGCGGTGTCGGCACGTTGTCTGTCACCGGGGGTGCAGGGTTTGGTGGCACGGGTATGCTCGGCATTGATTTCGCCGGCCTTACATCGGCAGACCGACTAAATGTCACCGGCAATCTCGTACTCGGCGGTGGCTTTGCCGCGAACTTCCTGAATGGCTATGTGCCAGACTTTGGCACCAGCTGGACGATTGCATCGGCCACAGGCACGACCAGCGGCAGCTTTGCCATGATTGCATCGAACCTGCCCGGCGTCTTGCGGGCAACGCCACGTGTGGTTGGCAAGGATGTTTTGGTCGACATCACGGCCTTGCCTTACGCGACCTTTGCTGCGTGTGCCAATGTCCAATGTTCCAGCTTGGCAACGCTCCTTGATAGCAGCCGCGCCAGCAATTACAGCGCCTTGGCTTCAATCTACCGCTATTCAGATCGTTTGAACGCGGCAGAAGCGGCCAATTTCTTGCGATCCTTGACCCCATGGGACAATGGGCTCGCCGCCCAATCCATGTTGCGGACATCCGAATCCATGAGTGCGATGGTGATGGGCCGCGTTGCTCAAGTGCGCCAGACTGGCGCGCAAGGGGCCAATTGGGGCGGTGTGCAAATGGCTGCGATCAGCGGTGGCACGGGCGTCATGACCGACGCGGGCGATGTTCTGCCGGTATCGAGCGGCTCTAGCTCCATGAAACCAGGTTGGAGTGCATTTGGTGAGGTGCGGGGCTTGCGGGCGAATGCTGAGGCCCAGCAAGGTTTTGTGGGCGCACGCACGGAAACAGTGACCGGGCTTGTCGGGGTCGACTACACCCAGAAGAACTATGTTCTGGGTGCGGCCCTTCATCTAGCCAATGGCACCAGCAAGCTGTCCAATCGTGGCGCCAAGACGAAGTCTGACGCTGTTGCTGTGTCGGTTTACGGCAGCGTGTCTGGGCCCGTTCTTGCCTTGGATGCCTATGCATCACGCGGCGGCGGTAACTTGGACATGACCCGGGCTGCTGGCCCCTTGGCCGCATCTGGTTCCACCGACAGCACCTTAACCAGCTTTGGGGCGGCGCTTAGTGCCACCAATAAGACAAGCTGGGGTTCATATGTGCCCAGCGTGTCGATGGCTTATGATAAGGCTGAAATCGATGCTTACCGTGAGTCCGGCCCCATTGGTTTGAGCATTGGGGAGCGCACCGTGGAATCAATGGTCGCGCGATTGGGCGTGACGGCCTATGGCGATTTTGGCACTGCCGAGACGATTAAGCCGTGGGTTCGGGTCGCAGTTGCGCATGACTTCCAAGCGTCCGACACCGGTGCAACCGGTTTGGGCTTTGCCTCCGCGGCGGGTGGGGCTGTAGCCAATGTTGCCGGCCTCAGCCAAGATGAGTCATGGGGCGAGCTTGGACTTGGCGTTGAGGCGAAGGTGAAATCGGCTACCTTGGGCCTTAGCTATGAGACCACCATTGACCGCACCGATGTGCGCGTTGAGCAAGTGCGCGCCCGCGTTCGCGTCACTTTCTAACCAGCCTCACGTGTCAGGCGGCCAAGCCTAGGGTAATGAACTCTAGGCTTGGCACCGGAGAGCCATGGGCTTGCCAAGCTCGGCCAGTCCATGGCAGTTTGTCCTCACTGGCCGCCTGTGTCGTTGGACTGACTGATGTTTGAGCAGCAAACCCATGCCGACAAGCATATCATCGATATCCTGATCGAGGAGCGGGCACCTAGTCTCGCGAAATCCGTCTTTTGGCCGATCATGCGGGCGTCGCTGAATAAACTGCTCGACTATGATCAAGCTGTCACGATGGCCGATACCATCGCTTCTTTGCCGGGGCTGCCAGCTCTAGAAGAAGTGGCAGAGCGCTTATCCGTTCGCACGCAGACCCATGGTTTTGACCATATTCCCAAAAGTGGGAGGTGCGTGATTGTGGCCAATCACCCCACTGGGATTGCCGATGGCATTGCTGCTTGGGATGCAATCAAGCCCATCAGGCCTGACTTGATCTTTTACGCCAATGCTGACGCCCACCGTGTTTCGGCTGGATTTACCGATGTGTTGGTGCCGGTGGAGTGGGAAGAGCACAAGCGCACGCGCGAAAAAACGCGCGAGACCCTGCGATTGACGCAAGGCGCGTTTCAAGCAGAGCGGGCTATTTTCATCTTTCCAGCCGGTCGATTGGCACGTCATGTGAACGGCGTATTACAAGACCCAGAGTGGATGAGTTCGGCGGTTTCCATCGCCCGTAAAAACCATGCCCCGATCGTGCCTATTTATATGACGGGCCCTTGGAGCTTTTGGTTTCACTTCTTTGATAAATTCTCCAAGGAATTGCGCGATATCACGCTGTTCAAAGAGCTTTTAAACAAGAAGGGCCAGCTCTTCACCCTCACAGCCGGTCCTGCCATCCCGGCGGAGCATCTTTTAGGCGATGCCGCCGAAGTCACCCAGCATCTAAAGACCCATGTCGAAACGGTGATGCCGGACCAATCAGATGCGCCCTTCGTACCCTTAGCAGTACCTCCAACGGATTGAATCTCGTCCCTCACGAGGTTGGCATAGAGCAGCCTGAGTGGCTTGGCTTTCATTATGACGCGTTCCGCGCTAGTCTAGGTGCGTTATGAAATTCCTTGATCAAGCAAAAATCTTCATCCGTTCTGGCGACGGCGGGAACGGCTCGTCCTCTTTCCGGCGCGAGAAATACATCGAATATGGTGGACCCGACGGTGGTGACGGCGGTCGCGGTGGCGATGTTGTTGTTGAAGCTGTAGACGGACTTAACACACTCATCGATTATCGATACCTGCAGCATTTCAAGGCCGACCGGGGCCAGAATGGCATGGGTCGCCAAAAGCATGGGGCTTCAGCAGAAGATCTCGTCTTGAAAGTGCCGGTCGGAACGCAGATTTTGGAAGAAGATCGCGAGACCTTGATCGCCGACCTTGCCAAGATTGGCGACCGTGTGGTGCTGGCCAAGGGTGGTAATGGTGGTTGGGGCAATTTGCATTTCAAAAGCTCGGTCAACCAAGCCCCAGACCGGGCAAACCGCGGGCTTGAAGGCGAAGAGAAATTTGTTTGGTTGCGGCTTAAGCTGATCGCCGATGCCGGCCTTGTGGGCCTGCCCAATGCGGGCAAGTCGACCTTTCTGGCTGCGGTTTCGTCGGCCAATCCGAAAGTGGCCGCCTATCCCTTCACCACTTTGCACCCCAATTTGGGCGTGGTGACCTTGGGGCCTGATACGCGCTTTGTGATTGCCGATATTCCAGGTCTGATTGAAGGGGCTGCCGAAGGGGCAGGGCTCGGCACGCGTTTCCTTGGCCATGTCGAACGCTGCGCCGCCTTGCTCCATCTGGTTGACGGCACAGAAGAAGATGTCGCCCAAGCCTATCGCACCGTACGGGATGAGCTTGAGGCCTATGGCGAAGATCTTGCCCGTAAGCCTGAGATCATCGCCCTCAACAAGATTGATGCCTTGAGCCCAGAGGAAGTTGCTGAAAAGCGGGCTGCCTTGTCCAAGGAAGCGGGCCGAACCGTGCTTGCTATCTCTGGCGTGTCCAATTCAGGCGTACGCGGAGCTTTGGGTCTATTGTGGCGGGAAATTGCCAAATCGCGCGGCATTCTTTCCCCAGATTTGGATGATGTGGACTCATTCGGGGAGCCGATGGCAGAAGCCAATGAGGATGGTTGGGCACCATGACGCATCGGGCTTTGCGTCAAGCCAAGCGCATTGTTCTCAAGTTTGGGTCTTCGCTGATTATCGATCCGGCAAGTGGGGAAGCCCGCAGCGCTTGGCTTTTGACCGTGGCGCAAGACGTGGCGCAAGCTCGTAGCCTAGGCCAGCAGATCGTGATTGTCTCCTCAGGCGCGGTCGCGCTAGGGCGCGGGGCGCTAGGCTTGCCAGCTGGCAAATTAAAACTTGAAGAAAAGCAAGCCGCCGCAGCGGCGGGCCAAGTCCGCCTGATGGCGGCTTGGGGTGAGGCGTTTGCGAAACAAGGCATTGCAGTGGCTCAAGCGCTGGTCACGCCCGATGATACCGAGCGGCGGCGGCGCTGGCTGAATGCGCGGGCAACCCTCGACACCTTGCTGACATGCGGTGCTGTGCCAATCGTCAACGAGAATGATACCGTCGCCACCGACGAACTGCGTTATGGCGACAATGATCGGCTGGCCGCGCGCGTGGGGCAGATGGTTGGGGCAGATGCCCTAATCCTTTTTTCCGACGTCGATGGCCTCTATGAGACCGATCCTCGGCAAAATCCCGCCGCCGCCCATATTGGTGAAGTCCGTGACATCACGGAATCGATTGAGGCTATGGCCGGGGGAATCAATCAAAAGGCCGGTGTTGGCTCTGGTGGAATGCGGACGAAGATTGACGCAGCCAGGATCGCCACCGCTGCTGGCTGTAGCGTGGCGATCAAAGACGGCTTCTTAGACCATCCGTTCCGTCGCCTCTTGGAGGGCGGGCGCTCAACCTGGTTTATTCCCGCCGCAGATCGCGAGAGCGCGCGACGGGCTTGGCTGGGCCACAGCTTGAATCCCGCTGGCAGTTTCTGTGTTGATGCAGGCGCGGCAAAGGCCCTCAAAAACGGCGCAAGTCTGTTGTCGATTGGCGTAACTTCCGTTGAAGGACAATTTGAGCGTGGCGACGCCATTGCGATCAAGGATGCGGCTGGCCGCATCGTGGCCCATGGCATTTCGGCCTATTCTTCCTCTGATGCGCTGCAAATCCTGGGTCGCCACAGCGACGAGATTGAAGAGATATTGGGCTATGCGGGCAGGCCGGCTTTGGTGCACCGCGATGACCTCGTGCTGGCCTAAGTCGGTACGTTAGGCGGCCCAGCGCTTCTCATTCAGTTCACGGTCTATCGCTTGGGCAAAGTCCTGCTTCGTCAAAACCAGCTTTTCAGTGGCTTGAACCTGTTTGCCGACTTTACGCGCCACATAACGCTGCAATTGCCCATCGGCGCGAATACCAGTCAGGCGCTTGAGATAATTGATTTGGGCCGTGGTTGGCCGACTGACGACCGGCAAGGGCGAGTCCTGCCGATGGGATGGGGCCACGGGCTTGGTGCGGGGGCATTCTGCCTCAAAGGCTGGCAAAAGAGATAATTGCATCGCCATTCCTTTCTGGTCTTACTGCGATTGATAAGAACAAGATAGGAACGAAAAAACGAGTCTGCAAGAGAAATCGCCAAAATAAGCGCTTGCTTGCGTCCGAATATGACGTTTATGCTCCCTCATTCAGGTTCATGGACCGTTCAGACCTTGTTTCGTATCGCCAAATAGGCCTTAAACTAATCTCTTGAGAGCCAAAGGCGCGGTAGGGAGCGGGTATGAACGAGCATATGATTGTCGGCCATGATGGGGTGAAGACTTATGTCGCGGATTTCGACCCAGTTGGGGCCTATACAGGGCCGCCTGTTCTGTGTCTGCATGGCCTGACGCGCAATCATAAAGACTTTTTGGCCGTCATCGAACCGATTCGCCGCATGGGCCGCCGGGTTTTGGCGCTTGATGTGCGTGGTCGGGGGCGCTCGGATTGGGACCCCAATCCGAGCAATTATAACCCACTTGTTTATGCCCAAGATGTTCTGACCATTTTGAACCGATTGGGTCTCAAGCGGGCCGTATTCCTTGGAACCAGCATGGGCGGCATTATCACCATGCTGGTCGCAGCCTTTTCTCAAACCACCGTGGCGGGCGCGATCTTGAACGACATTGGTCCCGAAGTGGACCCCGCAGGCCTTAAGCGCATTCAAGGCTATGTCGGTAAAATGGGGCGAGCCCAGACCTGGGATGAAGCTGCGACCATGATGTCGGTGATCGGCGAAGCCGCTTTCCCCGGTAAAGACCTTGCTTTTTGGGCCGATTTTGCCCGAAAGACCTGTATTGAGACAGCCGATGGAATTGTGTTCGATTATGACCCCGCTATCGCGCAAGTAGCCAGTTCTGGCGGGACAGAGGCCATTCCAACCCTTTGGGATCAATATGGGGCCCTGACGCCGATCCCAACAGCGGTTATTCGCGGGGCACTCTCAGATCTTTTGTCGGCTGAAATTGTCGAGCGGATGAAGCAAGCAAAGCCTGACTTGATTACAGCCGAGGTCCCCAATGTTGGCCATGCGCCAACCCTGGAAGAACCGGAGGCTTGGGCGGCAATTGAAGCGATCATTCGCCAGACAAAGTAAGGTAGACCCAAGGTATTGATTAAAGCAGTCGAAAGCTGAACCCCGTCAATATTTGTAAACAAAAACGTAACCACTTACCGGATACAACGACTCCCAGATTCTATGGCGCTGAGTTCTATCGAGGCAGGCTCGATGGATAGAGATGTCGGCACAGGACCGGGGAGAGTTGTAATGTTGTCTGGGCTGAATAAAGTAGCGATTTCGAAGAAGCTACCGATGGTGATTGCTGGTCTTGCGGCCTTGGCTGCGGCGATGTCGGGTGGAGCCGCTTACTTAAACTCCCAAAACAATATCAACACCGAAACCCAGAAAATGTTGACAGCAACGGCCATTTCTCGCGCCGATGCAGCCAAGGCATTCTTCGATACTTCGGGTGCGCAAGCAAAAGAATTGGCTTCCAGCGCGATCATTTCCTCCGCGCTCGACCGCTTCGCCGCCGCCTATGCGCAATTGGGCCCCGATGCGGAAGCCCAACTTCAAGCCACCTATATTGATCAGAACCCCAATCCAGCTGGTCAAAAAGAAAAGTGGGATGCGGCAAACAATGGCACGGCCTATGATGCCGTCCATGCCGAACTGCATCCTTGGCTGCGCAATATTCTGCGTACGAACGATTTCTACGACATCTTCCTGTTCGATGCGAATGGCCAGAATGTCTATACCGTCTTCAAAGAGCGTGATTTTGCGACCCAATTGGCAAATGGCAAATGGAAAGATTCCGGTCTTGGCGTCCTCGTCCGCGACGTGATCGCCGCAGGTGCCAATGCAGAGCCAAAGCTTGCAGACTTTAAACCCTATGCGCCATCAGCCGATGTACCAGCTGGCTTTATTGCCGTGCCCATCAAGGGTGCGAATGGCGAGTTGAAGGGCGTGTTCGCCATCCAATTGTCGATCAACAAGCTTGACGCGGCGATGCAGCCACAGCCAGCAAACGGCAAGACGGGCGAAAACACCCTGATTGGTGAAGACTTCTTGGTGCGTAACAACTCACCCCACGCCAAAGAGCCAACCATTCTCAAGCAGAAGGTCGACAATGAGTTTGTGAAGCAAGGCTTTGAAGGCAAAGCAACCACAACCGTGACCAAAGACGCGGACGGTAATGCAGCAATCACCGCTTTCGTGCCCTTCACCACTTTGGGTGCGAAGTTTGTTGTGGCTGCCGATGAAACCGTCGCAGAGGCGCAAGAGCCCTTGCGGGCTTTGGCCTTGAACATTCTGTTGGCCACCTTGGTTGCCATCGGTGCTGCTGCCGCTGCAGGCTTCTTCTTCGCCCGCAGCTTGTCCAAGCCAATCTCGGACATTACCGACACGATGCGTACTCTCGCAGGCGGTGTGACCGATCTGATGGTTCCAGGCCGGGATCGTGGCGACGAATTGGGTGAAATGGCCGAAGCGGTTGAAGTCTTCCGGGAAAATGCCATCGAGCGCATCGCCCTTGAAGCTGCTGCCAGCGAAGAGACCAAGATCCAAATGCGCCGCGCAGAAGCCATTGCCGCTGCTACCCAAGCCTATGAGCAAGTGGCCGGTGACATGCTGCGCACCGTGGCTGCTGCCTCGGCCGAGTTGGAAGCAACCGCACAAGCCATGACGGCTGCCGCTGACCGCACCAATATGATGGCCTCCAGCGTGGCCGCTGCCGCCGAAGAAAGCACCGTCAGTGCTTCAACTGCGGCAGGTTCGGCTGAAAGCCTCACCACCTCGATCTCGACCATTCAGTCCAATGTGTCTGAATCGAGCTCGGTCGCCATTGAAGCCGTGCGCTTGAGCGGTGAAGCCCAAGGCGCTGTTAGTGAACTGGCCAATTCGGCCCGTCGCATCGGCGAAGTGGTTGAGCTGATCAAAGGCATTGCCGACCAAACCAACCTCTTGGCACTGAACGCCACCATCGAAGCGGCACGTGCCGGGGAAGCAGGTCGCGGGTTTGCCATCGTGGCGCAGGAAGTTAAAAACCTCGCCAGCCAAACCGGTAATGCGACTGAGGACATCGCCGCCCAAATCGGCTCGATCCAAGGTGCGGTCGATGGCGCAGTCGGTGCTATGTCCCGCATCGAAGCGGTTATCACCCGCATCAACCAAAATGCTGGCATGATTGGTCAGTCGGTCGATATGCAGGCAACGGTGACCCAAGAGATCGCCAGCGCGATCACCCAAGTGGCGGCTGCATCTCAATCGGTCGCTTCCGATGTGTCGCGTGTGACTGAGACCGCGGGCGAAACCGGTGCCGCTGCAAGCCAAGTTTTGGCCGCCAGCCGCGAACTCTCTGTCCAAGCCGCAAAGCTGGATCAAGAGACCCAAGAATTCTTGGAGCGCGTTCGCGCCGCCTAATCAGGCCTCGACCATCTCTGACAAACAAAAAGGCCCGCTGAGCGATCAGCGGGCCTTCTTCATTTAGGCTACTGCCAGGTGGGCCGGGGCACCCAAGCTCTTGTGGAAGGACGCGAAGGGGATGCGGTCTTGTTGGGCCAAGCTAAAGCGCTGGACCGCGCCCTTGGGAACAAAGCCGAGCTTTTCCAAGAGGTGCAGACTAGCCGGATTGTCGGGATGGGCTTCTGCTTCCAGGGCGGTAAAGCCTGTCTGGCGCGTGGCCCAGTCCAGCACCGCCTCCATCGCCTCGCGCCCGAGGCCTTGGCCCCAGAATTCTGGCAAGAAGGCATAGCCCAATTGGGCGCAGCCGGGTTTGGTTTGCCGCAGGCCAATCTGGCCGACAACATCACCTTCGCCATTCTCCACCGCCCAGACAAATTCGAGGCCGCGGGCTTCACTGGCCCGGATCATCAAGATCATCGCGCTGGCATGCAGGGGCGTGAAGGGCTTGGGAATGGTGCATAGGCCGCGTGCCACCTCCGGCCGGTTCAAGAGATCGGCGAGCGCAAGGCTATCCTCATGCTCTAACGGCCGCAGCAAGAGGCGCGGGGTCAATAAAGCTGGCGTCATGACCTCGGTCTCCTTTCTGCTTCCGCGATATCGCGACGCATCACTTGCGTGGGTGAAGTTTTGCCGGTTGCTAAGACGCTCATCCCGCGAATCGCATCGACCTTGTAGAAGCCAAGTTTTTCAAGCACGTGACCAGATTGTGTGTTTGCCGTGGCAAAACCAGCCACGAAATAGACAGGATTGAGGTCCTCGATAGCGGCCGCGATCAAAGCTTTCCCGGCTTCGGTGGCATAGCCTTGACCCCAGTAAGGAACGCCCAGCCAATAGCCGAGTTCCCAGGCAGAGCTGCCATCGAGCGTCATTCGGTCCATCCAGTGCAGACCCATCGCACCGACAAAGCCGTCTACCTTATGCTCAATCGCAAATACGTAGTCTTCTTGACCAGCCCAGAGTTCTTGTTGTTTCTTCAACCACTCTTCGCCATCTTCTTGGCGGTAGGGGTGGGGCATGCGGGACAGATTGCCCGATACACGAAGATCATTGGCCAAGCATACGATGCGGGCCAGGTCCGTCATTTGCATTGGGCGCAGGGTAAGGCGGCTCGTGTCAATCTGTGTACGCATGGCAAGGTCTCCGTCAGGAAACCCGCGCGGGGTGGGGGGAGATTAGCCCGAACCTAAGAGGGGTTCGAAGGACACATTTGCATCAGGGCATAACGCAAACGGGGGGCCGGTGATCCGGCCCCCCGCGCGGGAAATGGTCTGTTTGACCGGATCACCCCTTTCAAGGGGACGATCCGGAGTGGTTCAGGACCGCCTTATTCTGCTGCTTCCGCAATCGGCATAACGGAGACAAAACATTTGTCGTCGCGCTTGCGGGTAAATACGACCTGGCCATTGGCGGTCGCAAAGAGGGTGTGGTCGCGGCCAAGGCCGACGTTTGCACCAGCAAAGAACTTGGTGCCGCGTTGACGCACGAGGATGTTGCCCGAAACAACCATCTCGTTGCCGAACTTCTTGACGCCAAGACGCTTGGAGTGCGAGTCGCGACCGTTGCGTGACGAGCCGCCGGCTTTTTTATGTGCCATGTGTCAGTCTCCTGTGCGCTTGGTTACGCGTTGACGGCAGTGATGTGAACGACACTGCCCCATTGTCGGTGGCCGTTACGGCGACGATAGGTCGAGCGACGGGTCTTTTTCATCACCATCACTTTGTCGCCCTTGCGGGTTTCCAGCAAAGTTGCGGCAACGGTTGCGCCAGCCACGAGTGGGGCACCGACAGTTACGCCAGCTTCACCGCCAACCATCAGCACGTCGCTGAAAGTCACGGCGCTGCCTGCTTCGCCTTCTAATTTCTCAATCACAAGCTTGTCGCCTGCAGCGACTTTATATTGCTTGCCGCCAGTTTTGATCACCGCGAACATCGCGCTGTTCCTTGATAAGGGGCGAACGGACCAGACCGGGGATCGGGATGGCGTTCGCGGAATAAACGAAAGCGCCCGCCATGACGGCGAGCGTTAGGGAGGGTGTCCTTAAAGTCGCAAGCGCCCGAAGTCAATTGAGAATGCTGATGTTCGCGGCGCTTTATGGCGCCTTGCGGTCAAGAAATTCCAGCGGAGCTAATCATAGGCCCGCGGCACGCGCGCAGCAGAAAAGCCAAGTAGACGCGCTTGTCCATTCTCAATGCTGATTTCAATCGGTGCCGACAATGCCGCGATGGCCATACCATTGGGCTTAAGCGCCCCTTGTCCACGAATCTCGCCTTGCCATTGGCCCTCTGGCGTGACTTTCAATCGGCCGGTACCGGCATCAAAAGACAAAGGACCCCAGGCAATTTGGGCTGCCATAATCGTAAACTCGCCCTGCGCTTGTGCCCACGCCTTGGTTGACTTCAATAAAGTCTGGCCTTGGCTGATTGGACCCGTGAAGCGCACATGGTCGATTTTGTTGCCCAGAATGGCCGCAGGGCCTTCCGGCAGGGCGCTGAGTTCTACAGCGGATAAGTCCAACGCGAAGGCAAGTCGGCTGGTGTCTTTGGGGTCCGCGATCAAGTGAAGGGCACCAGCGCCGGTTCGCCAGAGCCCTGATGGATCAGCCGTTCCTGCCTGCAAGCCTTGGAACGTCAAAGAGAACCGTGCCAACTGGCCTTCTTTTAGGCGCAGGCTGGCCTTTAGGTCGGTCGCTTTCAACGGGCGCATTGGCCCGCCGGGTAGCTTTAACTTGGGCTCAAGCGCCCCTTCAAGGGCCCACAGGTTCAGATTGAACGGCGAAGCAACTGCGACAAAGCGGGAGGCTTCAAAGACAAAGCCCGTCCCTGTCTGAACCTGAAGACCTGTAATGCGCGCTTCAAATCGGTAAGGGAAGCCTGTGACCTTGACGCTTTCCTGAGGCAGAGCGGGTAAAGCCTGCGCGACATACATCTGGATTTTTTGCGCCGTCTGCGTCCAATAGACATAGTATCCGGCTAGAACGAGGCCGCCCAAGGCAAGTGGGATGATAAGGCCGCCGAGCGACCCAGACCGGGTTTCAGACATTAGTCGCCACCGCCGCCACCGCCATCGCCGCCGCCGTCGCCGCCGTCAAAGTCACGATCTCTGATCCCATTGCTCTCGCGCGCCCGATCGCCATAAGCCTTCCAGTCAAACTCAGCCTCGCCATCGCCATCTTGTTTGGGTGGAGCTTTTTGACCACCGTTGGAATCAACCGGTCCGGCCATACCGCCCCCGTCACCACCATCACCATCTTTCTTCTTGCGCGCTTCGCGAACAGAAATTTCTTCGTAATGCTCTTCCAGCAAGGCTTGGCTTGCGCCTTCAATCCGGCTCTCGAGCAACTCCATGAACGGGCCGCGCTTTAGGCCAGGCGGGATGACAGGCAGGAATTCAAACACCACTTTGCCTGGATAACGCCAAATACCCTTTGCAGGCCAAGACGTGCCTGTATTGAGGGCTAGCGGCACGCAGGGTACACCGAGCAGCATATAGATGGCAGCAACACCTGGCTTATAATCGGGCGCGGCACCAATCTTTTGGCGTGTGCCCTCTGGGAAGATAATGATGGGACGGCCTTCGTCCATTCGTTCTTTTGCTTGCGCTACCAAAGTCTTCAGCGCACTCATGTGTCCTGAGCGGTCAATCGCGATTAGACCCGCCTTGCGACAATACCAGCCAAAGATCGGTAGGTTTAGGAGTTCCTGCTTCAGCACGTAAACGGGCAAATTGGCAAAAAGCGTTGGCATAATCGTGTCCAGCACGCTTTGGTGCTTGGCTGCGATTATGATCGGGCCTTCGGGCAGATGTTCTAGCCCGCGCACTTCATAGGTAATGCCACCAATCCATTTCGCGCCAAAGCGCATGGCTTTGGCCCAAGCCTCCATGACGCGCGCGCCTCCCAAAGGCGATAGGAACACATAGGGCGCGCCTAATGTGCCCACGATCAGCACGCTGCTCCACATCCATACCATCAATAAGAGCGACCGGATTAAGGTCATGGAGTCTTTCCTTTGTGAAACAGACCGACCTGTTTCAGCGCAATTTCAACATCGCCATCCAAAAGCCCGCGCCCGATAGAGACAAGATATTTGCCATATTCCAGCGCCAGAGCCCGGGTAGGGCGGTCATTCTTCCACCAATCGCCATCAAATTCACGCGTGGTTTGCACAGGGTAGGGGATCAGGACCACATCGGGAATAGCGCGGCGCATCTCAAACAGGCTACGCGGCATATGATAAGCGTCAGTGATGACAACCAAACTCTTGATTTGATGGACCTGCACCCAGATAGCAGCCTCTTCGGCATTGCCAATTGTGTCGGTCGCCCGGCGGCCGATATCGATGCAGCAGGCGTAAGTCTCCTCTGCCCCGCCAGCAACCGCACGCACCTCCTTTGCGGTGGTCACACGATTAACGCCAGAGATCAATAAACGCGGCACGGCCTTGCTCTCGACAAGCTTGACGCCGGCAATCAGTCGCTGGTCTGACCCTCCGGTCAAAGCCGCCGCGCCATTTGCACGGATCGGTCCGCTTGGGGTTTTAAGGGCGGTCACGTGGTCGCCAAACCGGATGAAGCCAACCAAGAGACTTAGGCCGCCGAGAAGACTTAGAACAAAGATCAGGCGAGAAATAAACGTCGACGACCGCACAACCGTGCCCGATGGGCGGTGCAGCCCCCGTTCACGGGTCTGTCGTCGGGGCCATGCCATCTCACACCAAATCCCTCAAAGTTTCCCGTGCAGCGCGGTCAGCGGCAACGGCACTAGCGCAAGCCGTCACAAGGGGTGCGACCAGCAATATCCATAAGTCTGTCCAATTCAACAAGGTCGCACCGCTCGTAAAGTCGGACGCCCCAAAAGCGAATACGGCCGAACCGATCAATGCGATCACACCGGCCGCAGTGGCACCCAATAGGCCTGCCACAAAACCCAGCCGCAAAAAGCGGATTTGAACCTCGCGAGCCACAAAGGAATCCTTTGCTCCAACAAGATGGAGGATGTTGACAGCTTCCCGTCGTGTTTCGAGTGCAGCGCGCGCAGCAAACCCAATAGTCGAGATCGCTGCAATCACTAACGCCACTAACGCCGAGATGGCTACAATGCGAACAACGGTTGAGGTGCGCAGCACCTCGCCCGTAAAGCGGCTGTGATCATCCACGACGAAACTATAGCCCGCAGCCTTCAGGGCTTTTTCGATGTCAGCCTTCACATTGGTTTGCCCAGCTGTCACGCCCACTTCAATCAAACGCGGCACGGGCAGCGCATCCAATGTTGAGCCCATATCGGTGCCATAATTACGCAATAAGTCCTTCGCACGTTCGCGGCTCATAGCTTCGCTGCGCGTCACGCCTTGCACGCGTCGGACAATTTGGGCCGCCCGGGTCAAATCTGCATCCGTACGGGGGCTTTGGACCACCACGCTCATCGCGCTCTTGAGATCGCTGGTCCAAGTGTTGGCGACCCTAAGCCCGGCTGAAGCACTAAGTCCTGCTAAGCAACCCAAAGCACACATAATCGATACAACGATGGTCAATGGTCGCGCTTGTCTCGAATCGGCTGGCAAAAGCGCGCGATCTGAGTCGCGGGTGATCTGTCTCCAAAACGATTGCAGTGCGCTGATCATTGATTTGCCTTTGGTGCCAGGCTTAAGCCGGGGGCTTGGGTTAACTCGCCCGCCTCCAATCTCAGCACAGGGGCCCCTGAACGCCGCACCAAGTCAAGATCGTGCGTTGCAATCACGACTGTTGCACCCAGCTTATGAAGTTCAATGAACAACCGAATGATCCGGGCGCCCATTTCGGGGTCAACGTTGCCGGTTGGCTCGTCAGCGATCAGGAGAGAGGGTTTGCCAACCACGGCCCGAGCGATAGCCACGCGTTGCTGTTCCCCACCGGATAGCGTCTCTGGCAAGGCATTAATTCGACCGCCAAGCCCGACCCAGCGCAGCAAATCATCCACATCTTCTGCATAATTGGCCAGAGGCACGTCGCGTACACGAAACGGCATGGCGACATTATCAAACACAGACAAATGGGGCAGCAGCCGGAAGTCTTGAAACACCACACCAATTTTGCGCCGTAACATCGGCAGATCGTCACGACCGGCGCTTCCAACATCCACGCCGAACAAATTGGCCCGCCCATGGCTAGGCCGCAGCGCCAGATACATGAGTTTCAATAGTGTCGATTTACCCGCACCCGATGGACCCGTCAAAAAGTAGAAACCACCGCTCTCCAACTCAAACGACACATTGCGCAAGGCTTGGGTGCCGGAGCCGTAGGTGACGCCAACTTTATCAAAGCGGACAATCGGTCCGCCCTCTCGATAGGCAAGGGTGCGAGTTTTTTCATTCATGAGTAGACTCTGAGAGCGAATAAGCGCTTTTTTATGGTTGCGCTAGCCGGGTGATTCGTCTCTTTCATGCTACTCACATGCCCTCAATGTTCTGCGAAATACAATGTCGCTGACGGAGCGATCCCAGCGTCGGGTCGCACTGTCCGCTGTGCGGCATGCGGAAACTCGTGGCGGGCCATGCCTGCAGGTGCCATTAGCTACAATGCCAACCCCCAAAAGGTACCAAGCGCGGCCGAAACAAAAAAGGCGGGTCTGCTGGCAAAACTGGGTCTTGGCAGCAAGAAAGTTAAGCGTGGCAAGCTAGAGCCCCATGAGGTAGCGCGGAAAAAGGCGCTGGACCAAATCAAGACCACCAATCGCTTGGCAGCCGGAATTCCGTGGGCGATTAGCCTCAGCCTGCTGATCGGTGCCTTGGCTACTGCCGCAATGTATCGCACAGACATTGTGCGCATGTGGCCGAAATCAGCCAGCGCGTTTGCCGCGGTGGGCCTGCCTGCTAACCTCTATGGGGTTGATATTCGCGATATCACCATTACTGCCTCAGCCGATGCCAAAGGCCCCAAGATTGAAGTCAAAGGTGTGTTGCAATCGGTATCGCGCACATCAGAATTCATTCCATACCTCAAAGTTTCACTGGTTGACGCAAAAGGCTTAGAGCGCCTTTCTTGGATGGTGGATCCCGGTGTCGAGAACTTAGGCCCCGGCAAGGCCCATGCGTTTGCGAGTTCCCGCTCCAATCCCGTGCGCGGCACCCTGAAGGCCGTGATCACCTTCGCCGACCCGCCCCGCAAAGGCCCTCGTCCAAAGCTAGAGCCACCGACCGGCAAGTCAGGCCTGATGGGTGCACAACCCGCCGCACCGGCCAAGCCAGCAGATGTTCCCATGGTCGATCATGGCGAAGGCCATGACGCCCCTGTGGCTGCGCGTTAAGCAAGAGGATCGCAGGCGTGACAGCACATTTGGATATTCTGGTTTCGGCGCAAGAAATTGACAGCCGCATTCAAGATCTGACCGCCCAGATTGCTGGCAGGCTCGAAGAAGATGCCGTTGTGGTTGGCCTGTTACAGGGTGCCTTTATCTTCATGGCTGATGTGGTGCGCGGTCTGGCCCGCCATGGAAAAACCCCCCGCACCGACTTCCTTTGGCTGTCGAGCTATGGCGATGCGCATGAAAGCGGTGGCCGCATCAATGTGTTGGCTGATTTGCAAAAGCCCATTGGTGGGCGGCAGGTTCTGATCGTCGATGATGTTTATGATACCGGCCGCACGATCCTGTTTGCCAAATCCTATTTGGCCTCCAAGGGCGCAAGCGAAGTTTTGACCTGTCTGTTGGCGCGTAAGCCCTTGGCAGCAGAACTACCTGCTCCCGATTATCTGGGCTTTGACCTGCCGGATCGGTTCTTGGTTGGCTATGGTCTCGATGACGCAGGCCGGGGCAGAGGCCTGCCGGATATTTGTGCCGTCAGGACTTAGGGTCAGCTGGGGGCTCAGTCGGCTCAATCTTCAGTCGCGCCAAGATTTGCGGCCAACGCACCGCAACCCAAACTAACGACCACGCATTGCCAAGAAAGATAACAGGCACGGCCCATAGAAGGCGAGTCTTGAGGTCTTTTTCCACGACCCAGACCGCAAGCCCATAAAGCAAGAAACCTAGATAGAGATCGACAAGAGAGACTTGCCCCCAAGGCATGGCGGTGATGGCAGCAAACTCTGCCCCAAAGTCACCCCGCACGCTGGCCCAGCCAATGAGGGCGGTGAAGGCAATGGCGAGGATCAGGCATAGCAGTCGGATGGGATGGGTCATACCGAGTGATTTAGCACGATTGCGCGCAAGTTCGAGGTTTCTTTGCGTTGCGTTTTTTCTATCGCCCGCTAATGGAGCGACTAACGACTAACTTTTATGCTCCCAAGCAGGAACTTACATGGTCACGCTCAATAAGATTTACACGCGCACCGGGGATAATGGCACCACAAGTCTTGCCACGGGCGAGACCGTGCAGAAGTTTGATGCCCGCGTGGAAGCCTATGGCGCGGTCGATGAAGCCAATGCAGCCATTGGTGTCGCGCGCTTGCACAGTGCCGCTGATGCCGAACTCGACGCGATCCTTGGCCGCATCCAAAATGACCTTTTTGATCTGGGCGCGGATCTGGCGACGCCAGAACGCGGCAAGCCTTTAGCTTGGGAAGCCTTGCGCATTTTGCCCAACCAAGTGACCCGGCTTGAAAGCGAAATCGATGCGATGAATGCGTCCATCCCGGCGCTTGATTCCTTCATCCTGCCCGGTGGCAGCGCGCTGTCAGCCTATTTGCACGTAGCACGCACCATAACGCGGCGGGCAGAGCGGCAGGTGGCTTCCCTGATGCAGACTGAAGGCGAAGTCGTCTCAGACGCTGTGTTGCACTATCTCAACCGGCTCTCGGACTTATTGTTTGTGGCTGGCCGTCGCGCCAATGCCAATGGCGCTGAAGATGTGAAATGGGTGCCCGGCTTAACGCGCTAGGCAAACGGTTTCCCGAAGGCCCTATTGGGCAACGTCTTCCACAATTCTAAACTCAATCCGCCGGTTCTTGGCGTCAGCCTCGGCATTGCCAGCGGCATCCTTTGGCTGGGTCTCGCCATAGCCTGACACGCCCAACAAACTGGCCGGAACAGACTTAGACACTAGATAGTCTGCTACAGATTGCGCGCGCCGCTCTGACAAGGCTTGGTTGGCCGTGGCGTTGCCGCGAGCATCGGTATGCCCGCCCAACTCCACCCGATAAGTCTCACAGCGCTTTGCGACAGCTGCTAGAGCATCTAGCAAAGGCTTAGACTCTTCGGCCAGAACCGCACTGCCCGAGCCAAAATTGATCACGCGCCCATCAAGCAGCGTATCATAAGCGGTCTGGCAGGCCTTAGCATCAGGGGTCTTCCCCATGGTGGAGGCCGCGTCCGGCGCATCGGCCATCTTTTGCCCATCGAGTGTGATGGCGTTCTCCAGCGCGAGCACGATGCCAACATGGCTCGGATCGCTCAAGATCGCCTCCTTCACCACCTCAAACGCCCGCAAGCGATCTTCCGCTTCATCCGTATCGCCTGTGACGGTGAGGACGCCCGATTTAAGCGTCACTTCAGCGAAACCAAACTTTCCCTTACCCAAGGCTTGGCGCGCAATTTCGCGCCAATCGGTCATTTTCGGAGCCTCGACCGTGGTTGCTTCGTCGAGCGTTGCAGGCTTCTGAGGACCGGTAAGCGAAAGACCTGTGGCCGCCAGTGCCGCGAAGATCGCAATGGCCACGCCTGTTCCCGAAGCAAGGGTTTTCCGGCGACGCTGCGACTTTCCGCTCATGACGCTAACTTTCTATGAAAAGCACGCCCGAGGCTGCTTACAGACAGAATCTAGACAGATTGTCTAACCTTGCTCTCCCCCAGTGTCACCTTGATTCCTGTATCAAAACACCGTGTGGTGGGGCAGATGTCATAGCGATATCAGGCAGATTGATTGCCGCCTGCGCCATGTCGCGATAAACACCGCCTCCATCTTTTCTCCCACCGGGCTTTTACATGACCGAAACGAAACCAAATGCGCCGAGCCGTCCGCTTGCTCGCTCGCCGCGTGGCTTTATTGATCGCCGGGCCGACGCCTTGGCGGCTGAGCGCAGCGTCGTGGAAAAAGTCCTGCGGGTCTATGAATCTTGGGGCTATGAGCGGCTGGAAACCCCCAGCTTTGAATATGCCGATGCGCTGGGTAAATTCTTACCCGATCAGGATCGTCCCAATGAAGGCGTGTTCGCGTTGGAAGACGATGACGGCCAGTGGATGAGCTTGCGCTATGATTTGACCGCACCCCTTGCCCGCTTTGCCGCGCAAAACTGGGATGGCCTGCCTAAACCCTTCCGCCGCTGTGCTGCAGGCCCTGTCTGGCGCAATGAGAAGCCGGGCCCCGGTCGCTATCGAGAGTTCTGGCAATGTGACGCAGACTGTGTCGGCTCTGCCCGCCCTGAAGCCGATGCAGAGGCGATTGCGATGGGTGCAGCGGCAGTAGAAGCCGCTGGCGTGCCGCGCGGGCTTTATGTGGTCAATGTTTCAAACCGCAAATTGCTCGATGGGTTGTTGGCCAAGATCGGCATCGATGTCGCCGATACAGCCACCCGTCTGGGCGTGCTCCGGGCTGTCGATAAGCTGGATCGCTTGGGCCCTGAAGGGGTTGAGCTCTTGTTAGGCGCTGGGCGCAAGGACGAGTCGGGCGACTTTACCAAAGGCGCGGGGCTTGGCTCCGATGCGATTGCCCAAGTCATGGCCTTTACCTCCACCCGCAAAGCGACCCGCCTTGATACGCTAAACGCGCTGGACGCAGTGGTGGGCGATACTGTGCTTGGGGCGGAAGGGGTGGCCGAGCTTGGTGCCATTGATGCCACCTTGCGCGCGTTGGACATTCTCGAAGACCGTGCCTTCTTTGATCCTGCCATTGTGCGCGGTCTGGAATATTATACCGGCCCTGTGTTTGAAGCCGAGCTTTTGGCCGAGACCTTGGATGAAAAGGGCAACAAAGTTCGCTTTGGCTCCATCGGCTCTGGTGGGCGCTATGATGACCTCGTGATGCGCTTTCGCGGCGAACGCGCGCCTGCAACCGGGTTTTCGTTGGGTGTCTCGCGCTTGGTTGCAGCTTTGTCTGCCTCAGGTCGTGCGCCAGAGGCCGCCCAAGGCCCGGTCGTTATCCTCGCCCTCGATGGCGATGCGATGGCGGGCTATATGCAGATGGCAAACGAATTGCGCCAAGCAGGCATTGCGGCGGAAGTCTATCTCGGTAGCTCTGGCATGAAGGCGCAGATGAAATATGCTGATCGCCGGAAGGCGCCGGTCGTCGTGATGGAAGGAAGCCAAGAGCGCGAAGCGGGCAAAGTCACGCTCAAAGACCTCAATCTGGGTGCGCAACTGGCCCAAGAGATTGAATCGAATGAAGCGTGGCGGCGGGAGCGTCCAGCCCAAGTTGAAGTGCCGCGCGCCCAATTGGTGCAAGCCGTGCAGGACATGCTGCAGCCATGAACCAAGAGACTGGCCCAAAAATGCAGGCTGCTTGGGCTGCTTTGAAGGCCCGGGGTGGGCAAGAGGTGGCCTTGCCCACGCTGTTGCCTGCAGCTTTGGTGCTGGAATTGGCCGGCGAAGATGTGCGCCCACGGCTCTATTTTGCTTCGGGCCCCGATGGGGCTGAATTGTGCTTGCGGGCCGACCTCACCATTCCTGCGGCCCTGCATTATGCGCAAGTCGCTGGGACGGATCACGAGCCTGTTGCTTGGGTGTGCGAGGGCAAGGTGTTTCGGGCCCCAAAGCCCGGTGAAGATCGCGCGCCAGAATTTGTCCAAATCGGTCTGGAGCGCTTTGGCGATGCTGACCGGATTGAAGCCGATGTGACTGTGTTTCTTGCCGCTTGGGAAGCGTGCCAAGCGGCCGGAGAGCGCGATCTTTATGTCCGCTTGTGTGACGGTGGCCTATTGTCGCACATTATTGCCAAGGCGGATCTGCCCAGTCCTTGGAACCAGGCTCTAAGTGAAGTAGCCGGTCATAAAAGTGCGCTGAAGCGCGTCCTGGCTCAGGCTACGGGAACCGGGCCAAGCCGTCAGATCAGTGCCCTAGAACGCACCATTGCCGAGTTGGAGCCCGAACGCGCCCGCAGCACCGTTGCAGAAGTATTGTCCCTCGCGAACCTGTCGCTGCCCGGCAATCGCCGACTCAGCCACGTGGCCGACCGCCTTGCGGCACGGGCCAAACGCGCCATTGCCAAGCCGCTCGCGCCAGAGCTGGCGGAGACTTTGTCCAAGCTGATCCATTTGAGCAGCCAAGGCTCGCTCACCGCTAGTTTGGATGAATGCGTTACTTTGGCAGCCAAGCTCGGTGTCGATCTGATGGATTGGCGGCAGGCTTGGACCTTAAGGCTTGACCGCATTCATCAAGAGGCACCAAAGGCTTTAGCGCGGGCTCATTTTGAAGCCTTGAGCCCAGAGGCTTTTGACTATTATGACGGCATGGCCTTCGATCTGGCCGCTGAGCCAAACTTCGCACGGCCTGTGGCAACCGGTGGGCGCTATGACACATTGGTGGGCGAGATTTCGTCGGGTGCACGCCAAGCCCGCGCCGTTGGCTGTGTGATCCGCCCGGCGCGATTTGGAGGGCAATGAGATGGCAAGCTTGACCTTAGCCTTGCCCTCTAAAGGGCGCTTGAAAGAACAATGCGAAGCCTGGCTGGCCAAGAAAGGCCTTGTTCTGCGCCAGACCGGCGGGGAGCGCGGCTATAGTGCGACGCTGGATGGGTTTGACGACGTTCAAATCCGCTTGGCCTCAGCCAGCGAAATCGGCAAGGCGCTGTTGGCCGGGGAAATCCACTTGGGTATCACTGGCGAAGACATCGTGCGCGAAGCCGCCAGCGACGTCGACATCCGCCTCACCATAGAGGCCCGCTTGGGCTTTGGTCGGGCGGATGTCGTCGTTGCCGTGCCTAATGGCTGGATCGATGTTGAGACCATGGCGGATCTGGCCGAAGTCGCCACCGACATGCGACGTCAAACAGGGCGGCGGTTCCGTATTGCCACCAAGTTCACCCGCCTAACCGCGCAATTCATGCGCGACCATCACGTCGCCGATCACCGCATCGTCGATAGCGCTGGGGCGACCGAGGGCGCACCCGCTGCTGGCATTGCTGAAGCCATTGTCGATATCACAACGTCGGGGGCAACGCTGACCGCCAATGCACTTAAGATTTTGGATGATGGGGTGATTTTGAAAAGTGAGTCCTGCCTGATGCGCTCGACCTTAGCCGATTGGAACGATCAGACGCGCGCGACAGCGGCGCAACTCTTCAAGCGGTTGGAGCTGGCCTAACCATCAGCCCTTGGGTGACGGGCTGGCAAAGGCGTGGGCAACACGGTTGACGTCGCGCGTGCCACAAGTTTGCCGTCTGCATCAAACAAATCTGCTTCCAAGAAAGCTGCTTTGTTGCCCCATTTGACGACGCGGCCTTCAGCTTCCACAGGGCCAGCAGGGCAGGGGCGCAGGAAGGTGGTTTTCAGTTCCAAAGTTGGCACCGCAAAGGCCATTTGCCCGGCAACAATGCCTGCAATGGCCATGGCTTCATCCAGCATGGCCGTCACAAAGCCACCTTGCAGCGCGCCACGTGGATTACACCACGCGGCTTGGCCGACCATTTTGATCCGCACGCGACCAGCGGCTTGATCGATCGATAGCACCTCAAGACCCAGCGTGTCGGAACAGGCGGGGCGAGACTTGGCTTGGGTAAATTTTGCCAGAACTTCCGCGTCGGTACGGGGCTGGCTGACCTCTACGCTCACTTCTTGCGCCGGAACGCGTCGAGGCTGACGACAGCACCTGTGCTTGGCGCTTTGACGACCGTGTCCTCAACTTCGGATTCCAGCACGTCATCATCCAAGTCGGCATCGGGCGAGAGATCGTCAACCACATCAAATGGCAAAGCAAAGCGCACGGAAGGGTCATAGAAACGAGTGATTGCCGCAAAGGGGATCACAATGCGTTGCGGTACGCCGCCAAAGTGCAAGGTGATGGCGAACCAATCATCGCGCACTTCCAGCCCTTCATATTGATGCTGGACCACGATGGTCATCTCATCAGGATATTTCGCAGCCAAATATTGCGCGACTTGCACGCCACGGGCACGTGTCCGGAAGCTGATATAGAAATGGTGGTCACCAGGCAGGCCCGTCAACGCAACCTTGATCGCGTCGCGCACGACGCTACGCAAGGCATCTTGGGTTAGCTTTGCATAGCCGATGAGGTCTTCCGACATCAGGCCTGTCTCCTGCTTTTGGCCATTTCTGGCGTGAATGAAGTGAGTCTCTTCTTAATCCCGCTTGCGCATAGGCGCAATCGACTTCGGTGTCCAAGCGAAACAAAGCACCCAATGCGCGAGTGATTCTAATTCGGCCGCAGATTCATGCCTTAAAATCATGCTGCATGAAGTGAGATGCAATTAAGGAAGCAGCTGTTTCTCAAGAAAAGTGGAGGGGGTTGCTGTTGCCGGGCCCCCCTCCGTGCCCCGCCTTCGGCCGAAGCCTTGGGACTTAGTCGGATGTCAATCAGACCGCATTACGCAGCCAAACGGACTTCCTGTGCAAAGTTATCGTTTGCATTTGTGAAAATGGGCGGTTGACGAAGCCCACGCGGGTAAAAGTAACGTCTTTACACATCCGTCGATCCTGATCGGCCCCACACTCGCGTCGATACACGCAGAGAGCTTGGTGGAGCCGCGGGGAATCGCACCCCGGTCCGGCCTGCTTATTTCACGCACGTTTATCACCATAGTCCGGCGAACCGGACACCAACAATATAGGCCCTCTTTCCAGCTATGGGAAGGGGAGCGTCCAATCCAGCGCCTAATCTTGCTTCAACCAAGCCAAAAGGTCTCGGCAGACGCGCGCTGGGTCTTCTAATTCGGGAGTGTGTCCGAGGTCAGCATAGCTGATGTAATCGACGTGATCGGCCAAATAGCGTGCACGTTCAGCGTTTTGCGCGGGGTGACTTCGGTCGGCTTCGCCCCAAAAAGCCAATAGCGGCTGCTGGGGTTTTTCCAACTGGATCGATGGGTCCATGTAGAGCTGATAGGCGCTGGCAAGGGACCACATGGCACCATGCTCGAACGACCGGCAGGCACAGGCCACAAATTCATCCAGCATGTCCTTTCGACCAATCGACAAGCGGTACCAGTCTGGCATGCGTTTGGGTGCAAGCTGCTTCATCACCCACTGGCCCAGAAAGGGCCGCGCCAAAATGCCCTTGGGATCACGGCCTTCCTTCCAAGCTGCGAAGGCTGCAACGTCGCCAGCCTGTAAAAGGGCAAGTCGGGAGACCAGCTCGGGTCGGCGGCAGGCCAAATCAATCGCGCACAGGCTTGCAACGCAGGAGAAAGCCAGAATAGCGCCTTCCTCGGCCACGTCTTTCAAAAAACGGGCAACGTCATCATTGGTCTCGTAAAAATCGAACCGATAGGCTGGATCAACGGCGCTAAACCCCATAGCGGGGAGTTCGAAGATGATGACGCGAAAATGTGGGCTGAAGGCATCCAGCAACGCATCGTAGTTTTCCAGTGTCATCGGCGGGTCGGCGGAAAAAACCAGCGTAGGCCCGCTGCCACGCACCCGGTAGCGGTATTGGGTCAGAGGTGTGCTGTAAAAGCCAATCTCGGGCGAGGTAGTGGCCGCCCATCCAGCCTTAAAGGTGGCCATCTTGCGACGGCCACCCCACGTATCCAGCTTGGTGCCCAGTTCACGTATCGCTTTCATATCAAGGTTTCTCCGATTTGGCGGGTTGGATCATGCTGACGGGGGCTTTGAGGAAGGTGACTTTGCCATCCTGACCATATCTTTTGGTCACGCGCGCATGCCAAGCTGGCCCAAAAAAGGCATCGGCGCTGGCCTGATCTTCCCAAAGATAAATGCCACCAAAGCTGCGATCGGTGCCTTGGGTAAAGTATTTGTAGATCAGATGCGGTGTGGCGGCATACGTTGGGATGGCGTCTCGCAGGCCCTTCTTAACCAGTCCGTCAGTCGCATACCAAGGCGTCTTGATCTCGATAATGGTTGCAACATTGGTAGCCGACGGGGCCACTAGAGCAGCGCCGGCTGTCACGGCCGGGACAGAGAAATAGATTGGTTCAGCTTTGACCCCATAGGTTTTTTGTACCCGTTCCAGCCACGCAGCATTGAAATGGGCTTTTGCGGCGGCTTCATTTTCAAACAGATAAAGGCCGCCAAAACCTGTTTGGCTATAGGTGAAATACTTGCGCTCAAGCCCTGGTACCTTTGCATAAAGGGGGATCGCCCGGGTGAACTCAGCATTGAGAGTCTCATCCGTCACGCCGGCTGGGCGCGGGATAGATACATAGACGGCGACTTTGGTTTGAGCCGCTTCTGCGGCGGCACGTTGGGGAGCTAATCCAAACCAAGTACCCAGTCCAACCAACGCAACCAGCGCGAGCAAAGAAAGAAAAAGTTTCATCCTGAACATCCTTTCGTCGGGGGAATACACCACCCATTGACGCCAAATAGGCCTTGACCGATCGGTCTAGCTAGGCATAAAAATGGAAAATGGATTTTCAAAAATGGTAAGTGAACAGGCGATCGATTGGGAAGCAATCCGGTGCTTTGTCGAGGTCGCCCGCCGCGGTTCCCTTTCCGAAGCAGCAGATGCATTAGGTCTATCCATTCCGACGATTAGTCGGCGTATCGATGGGCTTGAGGCGCAACTGGACTTGCTACTGCTGCGCCGTGGTCCGCGTGGGGCTCATTTGACCGAGGCTGGGCACGCTATCTTGCAGGTGGCAGAGCCTGGTGCTCGTCAATTGAGCCAAATTGCCCGCCGTGCCCGTGCCCTTCAAGATGGGCCCAACCTACCGTCTGTGCGCATTTCGGCGACAGAGGCGGTGATTGCCGATGTGCTGGCCCCGCGATTAGCGAATCTGCGAGCGCAAGATGCGTCGATCTGCATTGATTTGGAGGTGTCGAATGACATCGCCAATCTCAATGCCGGGCGCACAGATATGGCGATCCGCATGGTGCGGCCGCAGGAAGAGACCTTGATCGCGCGTCGCTTGCCTGTGATCCGGCTGGGCCTTTTTGCTTCCCCTGACTATCTAAGGGGCAAGGCTTTGGACCGCTTGGTCCTACAGGATGAACATCTACTTTGGCTCGACCGTCAGTATGGTGACATCGCTGAAAATCTTTGGCTGAGAGCACAAGGGCTAGACGCGACCATTCGCTTTTGTTCTTCCAGCGTACGGTCGCTCCTCAATGCTGCAGTCGCAGGTGTTGGGATTGCACCGCTGCCGGCCTTTGCAGCCCTGCAAGCAGGCTTGATTGAAATACCCCTACGCATCTTGCCGGATCGCCAGCCTTGGCTTGTGTTCCACCGCGACACGAAGACCAATGCGCGCTTGCAATTGGTCCGCGATTGGATCGTGGCCTGCTTCAAAGATGCCTTGGCTGAGGCTTAAGGAACAAAGCTAATCACGGGCGGGGGCTTAGTTTCCTGATGCAGCAGGCCGTCATAAATGTGGGCGGCAATGGATAAGAAGGCATTGGCTGTGTCGCTTCCAGGCGCGGCAACAACATAGGGCACCCCGCCATCACCACTTTCGCGAATGCCCACTTCTAAGGGGATTTCGCCCAGAAACGGCAGGCCCAATGCTTCTGCCGTGCGCTTCGCGCCACCTTCGCCAAACACATAGAGGCGGCTCCCATCTTGTTGGGTCAGCCAAGCCATGTTCTCAATCACGCCCAACACAGGCACATGGGTCTTCGCGAACATGCCTGCGCCACGGCGCACATCGGCCAAAGCAACTTCTTGGGGTGTTGATACGATGACCGCCGCGTTGAGGGGTACGCGCTGTGCCAAGGCCAATTGGGCATCGCCTGTACCGGGTGGGGTGTCCATCACCAACACGTCCAAAGGTTCGGCGGCAGTGCCCCACGTCACATCTTCCAGCAATTGCCTGATGGCGCTGGTCACAATTGGGCCGCGCCAGATCATCGGGGCGTCGCCGTCGACCAGATAGCCGATCGACATGGTTTTAAGGCCATAGGCCATAACCGGAAGGAGCTTCTTATCCTCGCCCACTTCTGGCTCAGCGGTAACGGTCCCCATCATCGTGGGAATCGACGGCCCATAGATATCGACATCGAGGAGGCCAACCCGCAGACCTAAGGCGGACAAGGCAGCGGCTAAATTGACCGCCACGGTCGACTTGCCGACCCCACCCTTGGCAGAAGCCACGGCCAAAATCGAAGTGATGCCTGGAATACCTGCTTTCACAGGTGGGGCTTGGGCGACGCCCTGTGCGAGGGCTGCATCGGTCAGTTTTGCGCCCTTGCGAACGCGCTGCTGGCCTGCTGGCGGCGCGTCGGTTGTTGGTGGGTTTTGGACAGCACCAACATGGGCAGTCATCACCACAGTGACCTTTCCTGCGCCGGGTAGACCCTTGATGGCGGCCGTTGCGGCCTGTTGCCACTGGCTAGCTGCACTTTCTTCACCTTTTGGCACTGAAATTGTTGCCAGCACGTCACCCCCTTCGGAGACACGCACATCTTCAATAAATCCTTTATGTACAAGGCTTAAGCCGTCGGACGCGCGCACAGTATCGAGAATTTTTAACACATCCTCGCGTTTGAGTGATCGTTTGATTCCAAACACCTTCTTGATCCCTTTAGCTGAGCACGCACATAAGGGACTGTAACGCCCGCTTGCAAGTCTTTGGCATGTGCCTTTGCCTAGGTTTAGCGGCTCTGGAATGGAAACACGTCTCTATGCCTTGGAATGATAATTCGTCTGGTGGCGGTGGTGGCCCTTGGGGCCCCAGTGGTGGTTCGAATGGCAATCAGCAGGGCAATGGCTCTGGGCCAAAAAATCCGTGGGGCAATGGTACAAATCCGCCACCTCGGCGCCCCGGTACAACGGGCGAAAGCGGCAATTTGGATGAATTGGCGAAACGCGTTGAAGATCGCTTGAAGAGCGTCCTTGGCGGCGGCGGCAATGGCGGCGGTGGCCCTAAAGGTGGCGGCGGTGGCGGTGAGCCCATTCAGTTCGACAAGCGCACCATCGGTGCGATCGTCTTGGTCGCCGTGTTGGGCTGGGCTGCAACTGGTGTTTACGTTGTTGATGCCGGGGAAGAGGCTGTCATCCAGCGCTTTGGTAAGTATGTGTATACGGTCGAGCAAGGCCTGCAGTTCCATCTGCCTGCGCCGATTGAGACCCGCCAGATTGTCGATGTTCAAAATGCCCGGTCTTTGACGGTTGGCGGTGGCTCAGAGGCGGGTGCCAATGACGGCCTAATGTTGACGGCTGACGAAAACATCGTGGACGTTGGCTTCCAAGTTTGGTGGCGCGTTGAAAACTCCCGCGATTATTTGTTCCAAGTTGCCCATGGCCCTGAAGGTCGCGGCAATGCCGAAGAGACCGTGCGCGCCGTTGCAGAGTCTGCCATGCGTGAAGTCGCCGGCAAGTCACAGCGTGAGCAAGTGCTGTCTACCGGCCGGGCACAAGTGGAAGCTCAAACCCGCGACCTCATCCAGCGCACGTTGAATGAGTATAAGGCTGGTATTCGCATCACGCAGGTCAACTTGACCAAAGCTGAACCGCCTGCAGCGGTGAATGACGCATTCCGCGAAGTGGCGGCGGCAAGTCAGGAAGCTGAAACCAAAATCAACCAAGCCCGTACTTACCGCAACGCCGTGGTGCCCCAGGCCCAAGGTGACGCAGCACGCTTCAACCAATTGTATCAAGAATACAGACTGGCACCTGAGGTGACACGCCAACGCCTGTATCTGGAAACCATGGAGCGGGTCTATCAAGGCGCAAACAAAGTGTTGCTGGATTCTGGCCGTGCGGGTGCAAGCCCGATGGTGGTCTTGCCACCTGAATTGTTGAAAGGGGCCGCTGGCCCAGCTGCTGCTGCCTCTGCGCCTTCTGCGCAGAATCAAAACCCACAGGGAGTTGTCCGATGAACGCGCGTACCCTTCCCATTCTGGGTAGCTTGGCCTTTGGTGCCATGATCTTGGCCAATGCGTCTTTGTTCACCGTCAGCGAAACGCAACAGGCGATCACGCTGCAATTCGGTCAACCCAAGAACTTCTTCAATGTCGATGGAACAAGCCCAGGCTTGAAGGTTATGATCCCCTTTGTTCAACAGCGGGAGATTTATGATCGTCGTATCCTCGATCTGGCACCCTCGGGCAAAAGCGAAGTTGTGACCGCCGACCAAGAGCGTCTGGAAGTGGACAGTTTTGCCCGCTGGCGCATTGTTGATCCGCTGCGCTTCTATCAGGCTGTTCGCACCGAAGGCCGTGCCCGTGATCGTTTGACCAGTTTGCTGGAAGCGTCTCTGCGGCGCGTCTTGGGTTCGGCTCAATCGACGGATATCATTTCAGGTCGCCGCTCAGCCTTGATGAACTCGATCCGCTCTGAAATGAACCGCGAGGCAACCGCGCTCGGTATTCAAGTCGTTGACGTGAAGATTCGCGCTGCGGATTTGCCGCCAGCCAACCAAGAACGGGTGTTTGAGCGTATGCGCTCGGAACGCCAACAAGCAGCTGCCAGTGTTCGTGCTGCCGGTGACCGTCAAGCGCAAGAGATTCGCGGTGGCGCAGACCGTGAGCGGGCCAAGATTATCGCAGACAGCTATAATCAAGACCCAGACTTTGCGGCCTTCTATCGCTCCATGCAGGCCTATGAGAAGGCTTTGCCAGCTGGCACAACGATTGTGACGACGCCAGACAGCGACTTCTTCCGCTACTTCAAGAGCCGCCGTGGCGGCAGCGGCGAACAATAGAATCTGCCTAACCCGGCACGTGCCCTCCCTCGTTTATCGGGGGAGGGGCGTGACTTAACCTTGCCGCGTTCACGCAGCAGGTCGCAAGCCCGCTTTACGCGGGATCTCAAAATCCAAAATTATTGCAAAAAGGGCGGCTTAGGCCGCAGCGCGGATCGCTTCGAGACGCGCGAGCTTGCGTTCAGCAGCGGCCTTCACGTCGGCATCCTTGGCATCGCGCACGTCTTCACGGGCATTCTGCAGGTCTTTTTCAAGGCCAGCAGCATCCAGCTTTGCGAGGTCCACAGCATCTTCGGCCAGAATTGTCAGGCCCTGTGGCGTGACGTCGGCAAAGCCGCCACCGACGTAAATCTTACGCTCGCTCGCCCCATCAAGAATGCGGATCGCGCCTTGCTGAATCACCGTCATGAATGGCGCATGCTGGCTCAATACACCAAACTGGCCATCGACACCGGGTACCACCACCTGATCGACTTCACCCGAATAAAGGGCGCGCTCAGGGGAGACCAAAGAAAAGTGAAGTTTGCCTGTGGTGGCCATGGATATGCTCGCTGATTGCGGGAAAGGATTTGTTGCGCTGCGTTTAGCATTTGAGCGCCAAGCATGCAAAGCGCTGCAACAGTCGAAACGTCACCTCGCCGTGATCAAATGTGGTTCGTGCGCCAACTGTGTCCCTGACTTAGGACCGCTTCCAAAATGCTGAAACAAAAAGGCCCCGCAGCATCGCTACGGGGCCTTCTTTTTGTTCTGTGCAAGCAGCGCTTAGGCGGCTTCTGCAGCCATCTTTTGAGCCTTGGCAATCGCTTCATCGATATTGCCAACCATGTAGAAGGCTTGCTCTGGCAAGTGGTCATAGTCACCGTTCACGAGGCCTTTGAAGCCGCGGATGGTGTCTTCCAGCGAGACGAGCTTACCGGGCGAACCGGTGAACACTTCTGCCACGTGGAATGGCTGCGACAAGAAGCGCTCCACCTTGCGGGCGCGCGACACGACCAATTTGTCGTCTTCCGACAATTCGTCCATGCCCAAGATCGCGATGATGTCTTGCAGGGCTTTGTATTGCTGCAGGATTTCTTGAACCCGACGGGCGGTTTGGTAGTGCTCTTCACCCACGATACGTGGCTCAAGAATCCGCGAAGTGGAGTCCAGTGGGTCCACAGCTGGATAGATGCCTTTTTCGGCGATCGAGCGGTTCAACACGGTCGTTGCGTCCAAGTGGGCGAACGAGGCGGCTGGTGCAGGGTCGGTCAAGTCGTCGGCTGGCACGTAGATGGCCTGAACCGAGGTGATGGAGCCCTTAACCGTCGAGGTGATGCGCTCTTGCAAGCCACCCATGTCGGTTGCCAAGGTTGGCTGATAGCCCACGGCCGAAGGAATACGACCCAAAAGTGCCGACACTTCCGAACCAGCTTGGGTAAAGCGGAAGATGTTGTCCACGAAGAACAGCACGTCTTTGCCTTCTTCGTCGCGGAAATATTCGCACTGAGCCAAGCCGGTCAAAGCCACGCGTGCACGGGCACCTGGGGGCTCGTTCATCTGACCATAGACCAAGGTGCAGCGCGAGCCTTCGGTAGAGCCATTGTGCTCCTTAGGGTCGACGTTCACTTTGGATTCGATCATTTCGTAATAGAGATCGTTGCCTTCGCGGGTACGTTCACCCACACCGGCCAACACCGAATAACCACCATATGCCTTTGCGATGTTGTTGATCAGCTCTTGGATCAAAACGGTTTTGCCCACGCCGGCACCGCCGAACAGACCAATCTTACCACCCTTGGCGTAAGGGCAGAGCAAGTCCACAACCTTGATGCCGGTGGCCAAAACTTCTGGCGCTGGCTTTTGGTCGACAAAAGCTGGCGCTGCTTGGTGGATCGAGCGCTTGCCTTGGGCCGACACGATTGGGCCAGCTTCGTCGATTGGCTCACCAATCACGTTGATGATGCGGCCCAAAGTAGCCGGACCAACTGGCACCATGATGGGGTTGCCGGTGTCGGTGACTTCTTGGCCACGAACCAAGCCTTCGGTGGCGTCCATCGCGATGGTGCGCACGGTCTTTTCACCCAGATGCTGGGCGACTTCCAACACAAGGCGCTTGCCATTGTTGCTGGTTTCCAAGGCGTTGAGGATGCTTGGCAGTTCGCCATCAAACTCAACGTCGACAACGGCGCCGATCACTTGGGCGATTTTGCCTTTAACATGGATGCTCATCTGATTTGCCCTTCGTAGTCTCTTGCTGCGCGATCTGTGCGTGGCTTAAACCGCCTGCGCACCCGCGATAATTTCTGTCAATTCGGTAGTAATCATGGCCTGACGCTTGCGGTTCATTTGCAAAGTCAGTTTCTTGATCAGGTCGCCTGCGTTGCGTGTCGCATTGTCCATAGCACCCATTTGGGCCCCATAGAAACCAGCAGCATTTTCCAGCAAAGCGCCCAAAATCTGGCTGTCGAGATAGCGTGGCAGCAAGGCTTCCAGAATCGCTTCTTCGCCTGGCTCATAGGTATAGACGCCACCGCCCGTATCAGACGTTGCAACGCCCTCTGGGGCAACAACCGGGATCAATTGTTGTACCGTGGCGATTTGGCTGATGACCGACTTAAAGCGCGAGAACACCAGATGCGCGACGTCAAACTCACCGGCGTCGAACATCTCAACCAATTTGTGGCTGACTTGCGCACTTTGAGCCGCACCCAAGGTGCGTACGCCGGCAAATTCAATATGGCCAACCGACAAAGACGAATAGACCCGCTTTAGTTGATCGCGACCCTTTTTGCCCACGGTCAAGATTTTGACCGTTTTGCCCCGCGCTTGCAGGCTGACAATCAGTTCACGCGACTTCTTGACGATATTGGTGTTGAACCCGCCGCACAGGCCGCGCTCAGAGGTGGCAACCACCACCAAATGGACCTGGTCATTGCCAGAGCCACGCAGCAGCTTGGGAGCCGCATCAGAGCCCTGCACCGACGTAGCCAGATTGGCCACGGTCCCGGCGACTTTTTCACTATAGGGGCGCGCCGCTTCGGCTGCCTCTTGCGCACGCTTCAGCTTTGCCGCCGCCACCATTTGCATGGCTTTGGTGATCTTCTGCGTCGACTTCACCGAAGCGATACGCGTGCGAAAGTCCTTTAAGCTGGCCATGGATTGGTTCCCTCAGCCCCGCTCTTAAGCAAACGTCTTGGCGAAATCATCAAGCGCTTCTTTGATGCGCGCTTCGATATTGTCGGCCTTGATGTCCAGCTTGGTTTTGATCGCGTCAGACAGGTCCTTGTACTTCCCGCGCAAGGCAGCCTTCAATTCGGCTTCATAACGCTTGATGTCGCTGACGGGGACGCTGTCCAAATAGCCCTTGGTACCGGCATAGATCAGGACAACCTGATCTTCGACGGCCACTGGCGCGAATTGGTCTTGCTTCAGCATTTCGGTCAAGCGGGCACCACGGGCCAGCAAGCGCTGGGTCGACGCATCCAAGTCCGAGCCGAACTTCGCAAAGGCGGCCATTTCACGATACTGGGCCAATTCACCCTTAATCGGACCAGCCACTTGCTTCATCGCCTTAACCTGAGCGGACGAACCCACGCGAGACACCGACAGACCAACGTTCACAGCTGGACGCACGCCTTGGTAGAACAAGTCGGTTTCCAAGAAGATCTGACCGTCGGTGATCGAAATCACGTTGGTTGGAATATAGGCCGACACGTCGTTAGCTTGGGTTTCGATGATTGGCAGAGCCGTCAACGAACCAGAACCATTGTCTTCGTTCAGCTTTGCAGCGCGCTCAAGTAGACGCGAATGCAGATAGAATACGTCACCTGGATAGGCTTCACGACCTGGTGGACGACGCAGCAACAAGGACATTTGGCGGTAAGCCACAGCTTGCTTGGACAAATCGTCATAGATCATCAAAGCGTGCATGCCGTTGTCACGGAAATACTCACCCATGGTGCAAGCCGAGAACGGTGCCAAGAACTGCAGAGGCGCAGGCTCAGAAGCGGTTGCGGCCACGATGATCGAATACTTCAAAGCGCCGGCTTCTTCGAGGGTTTTCACCAACTGAGCAACGGTCGAACGCTTTTGGCCGATCACGACATACACGCAATAAAGCTTTTGGCTTTCTGGTGCGTTATTGTCGTGCGCTTCGCGCTGATACAAGATCGCGTCGATGGCGATGGCGGTCTTACCGGTTTGACGGTCGCCGATGATCAATTCGCGTTGGCCGCGGCCGATTGGGATCAGCGCGTCGATCGACTTAATCCCGGTCTGCATCGGCTCATGCACCGACTTACGAGGGATAATGCCGGGGGCTTTAACGTCCACCTGCTTACGCTCGGCTTCGATATCAACCAGAGGGCCTTTGCCGTCGATGGGCTCACCCAGCGGGTTGAGCACGCGGCCGAGCAAACCTTTGCCGACAGGAACAGACACGATTTCGCCGAGGCGCTTTACAGTGTCGCCTTCTTTGATCCCGCGGTCTTCACCGAAGATCACGACGCCGACATTGTCGCGCTCGAGGTTCAAGGCCATGCCCTTGATCCCGCCTGGGAACTCAACCATTTCGCCCGCTTGGACGCTGTCGAGGCCATAGACCCGGGCGATACCGTCACCAACGGACAACACGGTGCCGACGTCAGCAACAGCTGCCTCAGCGCCGAAGTTTTTGATTTGATCCTTAAGGATCGCGGAAATTTCTGCGGCGCGGATGTCCATGCCTCAGGCCCCCTTCATCGCAATTTTGAGTGCGTCGAGTTTAGATTTGACAGAATCGTCGAACAGCCTGGAACCAACCTTGACGACGAGGCCGCCAAGAAGTTCAGGCTTTAGCGTGGTTTCTACATCAACCGGTGCCTTAAAGGCCCGGCCGAGTGCTTCAGTCAGGCTCTTGAGTTGTTCATCACTCAAGGGCTCTGCAGTCGAGACTTCGGCCAGAACGGCGCCACGTGCTTGAGCTGCTAAGCCCAAGAATGCCGCCAGCATGCCACCCAGATCCGCCGAACGACGGTTTTGGGCTGCAAGGCCGAGAAAGTTTTGCGTGATGGCGTTTGCCTTCATCTTTTTGGCGATGGCACCAAGTGCTGCGGCCTTTTGTTCCACAGGGAACAGCGGGCTGGTCAAGGCAGCGCGCAAGTCCGCGCTGGTCTGCCAAGCGGCCAAGAGCGCCTTGGCGTCTTGCTCCACAGCAGCAACCTTCTTGGATTCAGTCGCCAGATCGAACAGCGCCGCGCCATAGCGCTGGGCTGCTTCACTGATGGCGCTGTGATTTGATCCACTCAAAGGGTCTACTCACGTGTAAGACACGCCAAAGCTACCAGACTGAGCGAGGGCGTGCACATTAGATTAAAGGAACAAAATCAGGCGATTCGATACCATAGGTCTCGAGGCTGCTTTGTGGTGGGTGGCGTCTAGCATGCGGTAGGCGCATTCGCAACATTGAGGAGGCAGGGAGTTGCAGGGGTTTTGGGGAGACAAAGGCAGTAAGGACGATAGGCCCGTGACTAACCTTTGGCTTGATCCCCGACAATCGATTCCGCCAAGCCGCCACTGACGTCGGCCAAGCGCTCATCATTTGTCCAAAGGGCCGTACAGCCATGGAATTGTGCGCACGCCAAATGTAATGCATCGGGCATTTTCAAATTTCCTTGCGCGCGTATTTGCGCCGCTTGGCGAAAGACAGCTTCATTTAAATCAAGCACTACCACGCGTTTGAACAAGGCTTCATAGTCTTGCACGACAAAGCTATTCCCACTTTTGAGCGGGCCAACCAAACATTCGGCCATGACCAGGTGCGAGACCGCAAACTGCGCTTCTGGATGGCGCGCCAGTGCCTTGATAACATTGCCGTGAAACCGCGATGCAGACTCAATGGCGTAGACGCAGATACAGCTATCGAGATAAATTAGTCCCATGCATCACGATTTCGTTGGACTTGGGCCTCAATCTCCTCATCCTTCAGCATAAGCCCCCGCACAGGGCGCGCTTGTAACCAAGCTGACAGGGCCGCACCGCTGTTGACCGGAGCCGCTTCCGTATCCCCCACCTCAATGGGCGATAAACGCACAACAGGCTGCCCGCGATTGGCAATGATAACCTCTTCGCCCGCCTGAGCCGACTTCACGAGCTCAGACAATCGGTTCTTGGCTTCCAATATATTGACTTGCACGATGGAGCGCTCCCAATCTGGCTAGGTTTATAGTATGATCTGGCTAGGTTGGGAAGGGCTTTGGTTAGGGGAACAGGAACTTGGTGTGTTCGATGTTGGATGCACCCTATTATTCTGCGCCTGTTACAAACCCCGCCAAGGCCGCTTTGGATCGGTTTTGGTGAACCCCGTGTTCACGCAAAACCTTGTCTCCATTGTCTTTTGCTCTTTCAAAGAGGTCAAGGGACGCTTCGCTTCTGCCCTTGACCTTTTTGAAAGAGCGGCGCGCTACTACACAAGCTGGGGGCCGCCAGTTCAGGCGGGTCAAGGGCAGAAGTGAAGCGCAGCGGAACGTCCCTTGAGGCGGCTGGGCTGGCATCTGACAATCGAGACAAGGTTTTGCGTGACCATAAAGGTCACCAAAATCGTTCCAAGACCTCTTTTTTCCCTTCTCCCAATGCAGGCCTGTTTGCAGAACAAATCCCCCATCTATCCCACCCTTCAAAAGCGTCCGCCATAATTCAGCGATGTCGTTTTCTCTCACCCCTTTTGCCTTTGCCCTGTCTCAAGCGTCGTACCTGCGCGACCGGGTGCTTGGGGCAAGCGAGTTACTGGAGAGGCCGGGCTTTGTGAGAAAAGCCGTGGCGGCGCGCTTGCGCAAAGGGGTGCGGGCGTTGGAAGCTTTCTTGCGACGTTTCCTGATTTTGATGGCGCTGGATATTGAGCCTGATCTGGTTGCCGAGATACAGACTGAAAACTTGGCACGCGCCAAAGGGCGGAAAGTGCGCGCCACAAAGGCGTTTCTGCGGATTTTTCCCACGCCCAGCGGGGCTCACACATTTGACTTTAAGCAACGCCTTGGTGCGCCCCGCACGTCAGAAATACCCCCACATGCCGCCGCTTTGCCACCCGTAACAGTGCCCATTGGCCGTTGGTTGCGGCAGCTGGATTATCTTCAAACCATCATCAAGGACCCAGTTGCCAAAGCGCGGCGGTTGGCTTTCTCCTTGGCGCGGCGCCATCACGGCCTGCTGATGGCACCCGATCAACACTGCCGCGTGATGCGCGGCTGTGGCACAGAACCCAACTCCATTTTTGACGCTATGGCGTTTCAGATCCTGCAGAAAAGCCGATCAAGGCCACCACCTTTACCCCCGCCACGCCGCTGGCCAAAGCCCACGATCACACTCTTGTAACGATGCCCCCGCTCTGGCGATGCAGCGGGGTCGCGGTCGGCTGGGCGTCTATGACCTTCGCCCCCTAAATCCCCTCGCCATCCTGACCTTCGCGTTCATTCTTGCGTTTAACCGCAATGTTGAGGGCTTCAACCATGACGGAAAAAGCAATGGCGGCGTAGAGATAGGTGCGTTCGATATGTTGACCAAAGCCGTCGGCGACCAAAACCATGCCGACAATCAACAAGAAAGCGAGTGCGAGCATCTTTGTCGTCTCATATTTATCGATAAAGGCAGAGACGGTTTCGCTGGCAAACATCATCACGGCAATGGCGATCACAACCGCTGTCACCATAATGGAGAGATTGTTGGACATGCCAATCGCGGTGACAATCGAATCAATCGCGAAGATGACGTCAATTACGGCAATTTGAGCGACAACGACCATGAGCTTCGACGACCTTGTCTTTGGCCCGGCGTGATCTTCCACACTCTTAGAACGCACGATCTCATCGATTTCCAGTGTGGCTTTGTACAGAAGATAGCCGCCCCCAGCGATCAAGATCAGGTCGCGCGCCGAGAAATCATGCCCCAGCACGGCAAAAAGTGGCTTTGTTAAGCCAGCCAACCAAACCAGCATCGATAAGAGGATGATGCGAAGAATGAGGGCGAGTGCCAAACCCATCCGACGCGCCGAAGCCTGTTGTTCTTTGGGGAGTTTAGACGCGGCAATCGAGATAAAGATGACATTGTCGATCCCGAGAACGATTTCCAACAGCGTTAATGTCGCCAGCGAGGCCCAACCATCCGCTGTTGCCATCCATGCAAACCAATCCGCCACTTCACTATCTCCCCGCGATGCAGAAGCACCACGCTTGCGTATCTTGGTTGCCTGCCCTGCTCGGGGCGGTCAAGCCAATGAGCGGCATCTAGCTCACAAAATTGTGAACTACTGCAGGACCACAGCCTGTGAAGGCATTCGTTAACCACGTTTGTTTATCTGGATTGAGGAAATTGCGTTGTAGGATCGCGTCATTCCGACGTTATCCCCTCAGCGCCTAAGGCACGCAGGAGCTTGAAATGCCGCTGAAATTATCCCTGAAGCCGAATGAGAAGATCGTGCTGAATGGTGCCGTTGTTCAAAACGGAGATCGTCGAACCACACTTTTGCTGCAAAACAAGGCGTCCGTCCTGCGTGAGAAAGATATCATGCAATTGGAAGAGGCTAACACGCCTGTCCGTCGCATCTATCTGCCGATCATGCTGATGTACTTGCAGGGCCAAGAGTCACCGGACCAATACAACGAGTTCGCGCTGCGCATGACCGAGTTCATGAGCGTGGTTCGCGTGCCTGCCATATTGGAAGAGTGTGTGAACGTTTCCCGTGAAGTGATGACGGGTGAATATTACAAGGCATTGTCCAGATGCCGGAAACTCATGGATTATGAAGCCGAACGGCTGAGTATAGAAGGGACTGAGCATGTCGCTCTCAGCGTATCAGAAGGCGCAGCAACGAGTCGAAACGCCGCGTGAACTTGAGTACCGGCTTTTCGGTCAAGTCACCCGCGCGCTGATCGATATCCAAGATCTGCCGCGTCATGAAATTGCCCGCCGGATGGACGCGCTGGATTGGAACCGGCGTGTCTGGTCGTTTATGGCCGCTGATTGCGCAAACCCAGACAATGCGCTGCCTGAGAATTTGCGGGCCTCGATCATCTCGCTCAGCCTATGGGTTAGCCGCTATTCCAGCGAAGTGATGCACAAGGGCGAGGATGTTGAGCCTTTGATCGACATCAATCGTTCCATCATGCAAGGCTTGGCGAGCCAAATTGAGCTTCAAAAAGAAGCGCTACAGGCTTCCGGGGCCGGCTGAACACCGATAGCCGCGTCCTATCAGCGTTGATTGATGTGGAGCGCGGCTAAAGTCACCGAACGAATCAAAAGGTCGCTAGAGCGTGACATGCGGGCGAGGCTGATGCCGCCCTCTAAGCTCGCTAACGCAAGGCAAGCTTTGTCATGGGCCGCTTCGGTACCACCCAAAGCAGTTTCAATCCGAGCCAGCCAACGCTTTTGAGCATCACAAATGGCTTGGGTCAGCGCGCTTTCGCCGGGACTGGCGGCTAAGAGTCCCAAGAGGGGTGTTTGGGTATAATCGCTCCGTTGCAGCCAACTCACACATTCATGCGCCAATTCCAACAAGACCGCGCCTGCGCGCTTGTTCTTAGCAAGTTCGGAGGCGAGTCGGGCATCGACTTCGTCCGCAATAAAGCCGACAGCGGCAATCGCCAGTTCTTCTTTGCCACCTGGGAAGTGATGATAAAGCGAGCCCTTGGGCAGGTCTGCCGCTTCGAGAATGTCAGAGATGGCAACGCCATGGTACCCCTTAGCTTGAAACAGCGACAACGCTGCTGCAACCAGGCGCTCTTTCGAGCCCATCAGGGTGGGTGTTTCTAGGTCGTGATTTGTCATGATTATTTTTCTGAAATGAGGACTTTAAAGGTGGCACTTGCCCGGGCAATGAGTGTGTCGTCTGCATAAATCAACGCATCGATAAGACCTGTTCTTCGTGAGGCTGTGACCACACGGGGCACAATAGAAATCCATTGGCCAATCTTGGCTATGTCAACATAGTCGACATGAAGGGCGGTTGTTACAATGCCTGAAACAGCTTGCGCCTTTCCCTCCTTGGCTTCGTCGCCTTTCAGACGCGCCATGCCAAGTGATAGGCCCATCGCATTATCCGCTAACGCAGCTATCACACCCCCATGTAACAGCCCTCGCCCGTTGCAATGGCACGTATCAAGAATAAAGCCTAATTCATAAACGCCTTGATCGGTTCGGGCATAAAGCGGCTGCCAAGGATCAGTAACAGGACTCTTGCGGGTGTGAGGGGTAAACCCTGAAGGAATATCTGACATAAGCGCTTGATAGAGAAACTAGACCGGCTGGTCTAGAGCGGTGCTGGGTTGAACAGAACGCGCCTATTTAGCCTTTTTTCTCTTTCTTCTTTTTCTTCTTCTTGTCTTTCTTCTTTTTGCTCGTCGCTTTGGTTTCATCAAGATCTACGGTCGGCATCGCCAAGCGCGTTAGAAGTTCGACGAACCCCGCCCGCTTGCTGGCAGGCAGACGGGCCAGCACAGCGGCGTCTACGTCGGCAAGCTTTGGCATAGCCTCTTGATACATGGCACGGCCGGTCTCAGTCAGAGTCACTGAATTGGCCCGGCTGTCTGTTGTCGACTTTGCTCGCTGGGTAAGCCCTTTGGCCTCCATCCGCGCAACCATTTCCGCCAAAGTCGATCGGTCAATGCCTGTGCGACCCACCAACTCGCTTTGCGAGACGCCATCTTGTTCGGCTAAAACCGCTAAGACTGCAAATTGGCGCTGGGTCAGGCCATTGGCCCCCAGTGCAGCGGCGTGCAGATCGGCTGCAGCCTGCTGTGCCCGATGCAGCAAATGGCTGGGTGAGGCATTCAGCGCGAAAGATGTGGCGGCAGAGCTTTGCTGTGCCCTGGGTTCGCCTGACCCGGCAACTGGTTGCACGGGCGACGCTTCTTGATCTTGAACACTCATCTCGCTACTCGCCTGCTTGCCCCAATAATGGGTTCATTTCACTCCGTCAGCGTCCTATCATTGATTTTTGACGGCTGCGCGACACCTCTTTAGCTATACATGATCCTTTCAAGGAATAAGTCACCCGATGCCAACCAATTTCTCGTTACAAATCCCGGCCGGAGAGGATCGCATGCGGCAAGTCTGCGATACGTGTGGCTTCATCAATTATGTGAACCCGAAGATTGTGGCCGGGGTTGTCGTTGATGATGGGCAAGGCCGCGTTCTTTTGTGTCGGCGGGCTATTGAGCCGCGCTATGGCTTCTGGACGGTACCAGCAGGCTTCATGGAGGAGCGGGAAACCACGGCCCAGGGCGCAGCTCGGGAGGTTTGGGAGGAGGCCCGCGCCAAGGTCTCCATCAACGCGCTTCTTGGCATTTATGAGGTGCCGCGCATTAGCCAGGTCCATTTCATGTATCGCGGCACGCTCAGCGAGGACGGCTTTGAGGCTGGACCAGAAAGCCTTGAAGTGGCGTGGTTTGCTTATGAAGATATCCCTTGGGACCAATTAGCTTTTCCAACGGGTGTTTGGGCTCTTAAGGATTGGGCGAAGGTCCAGGATCAAGCCGCCTTTGTCCCATTTTCAAACCCGCCTGGCAGTGAACATTTGACCCATCCGCGCGCGCCCGCGAGCGACTAAACGCCTTAGATTAGATCTTTAATAGCCCCAGAAAAAGAAAAGGCCCGAACCTGTCAGGCGGCCTAAAGGCAGCTCAAGACAGGTCGGGCCTAATTGGACTTTTGGGTGGCAGGTTTAGGTCACTACGAACCGATTGACCGAACCCTGCCAAACCCGTTTAGTTCAATGCATCTTTCAACGCTTTGGAAGCTTGGAATTTTGCAACAGTTGCCGCTTTGATTTCGACAGTCTCGCCAGTCGAAGGGTTGCGGCCTTGGCGTGCATCGCGCTTCGAAACTTTAAACTTGCCGAGGGGGGCCAAAGTAACTTCTCCGCCAGCCTTCAGGCTCTTCACGATCGCTGCAGTCAGCGCGTCAATCGCAGTATTGGCTTTGTCTTTTGTGATGTCAGCAGCTTCTGCGACGGCGTCGATCAAATCTTTTTTGCTCATTGTCGTTTCCTTAGTCATTGGCTGCAGCGCCCGAGGCGGATCGCTGCAGCGTTGCGCACCCGTCCGTAACCCGAGAGATGCAATGGCCGCAAGCAATGGCGCTTCGGGTCCAAAGGTCAAGGCCATCTTGAGGTACGAAACCCCAGATTCTGCTGAGAATCATGGGGTTTCGCTGACAATTATCGGTGATCAAGCCGCGCAAGCACGGAATCCCGCCTCAATTTCTGCCCGAACTAGTGGGTCGGCGAGGTTTCGTCCGATCAACACGAATCGGCTTTCACGAACCGAATCAGCTGGCCACGGCCCCTGATAATCCCCCTCCAGCATCATATGAACACCATGGATGATGTAACGTCGCGGGTCATCGCCCATCTGAATGACGCCCTTGAGACGCAAGATGTCGAGGCCGCGACTGCCAACGAGCTCGGACAGCCAAGCATCAAACAATTCCTCCGACAAGGGTGCGCTCACGCGCATCGCAATCGAGTCAATCCCCTCATAATGGCTATGCGCGTGATCATGGTGGTCGTGCCCGTGATTATGTCCGTGATCGTGATCGTTGTGGTCATGATGGTGCGGTTTGGGCAGAAAGTGCGGATCAAGGTTCATCGCCCTGTCCAACGAAAAGGCTCCAAGATCGAGAATGGCGTCTAGGTCCACGAGCGAGCGCGAAGTTGTCACCACCTTCGCCCCACGATTGAGCCGTTGGATGATTGCTTGGGCAGCTTCGAGTTGTTCAGGGCTGGCAGCATCAATTTTATTCAGCACAATGACGTCAGCAAAGGCAATTTGCTCAACCGCTTCTTGGCTGTGTTCGATCTGACCAGCGATATGGACGGCGTCGACAACGCTCACCACGGCATCGAGATAGGCGCGGTTCTTGATCTCATCATCAGCAAAGAAGGTTTGGGCGACAGGGGCTGGGTCTGCAAGACCAGTTGTCTCAACGATCACCCCGTCAAAGGTCTGTCCCCGACGGAACAAGGCCCCGAGAATCCGGATGAGGTCACCACGCACCGAACAACAGACACAGCCGTTGTTAAGCTCGAAGATTTCTTCGTCCACGTCCACAATCAAGTCATGATCAATCCCGATTTCACCAAACTCGTTGACGATCACGGCATAACGCTTTCCGTGCGGCGCTGTCAGAATATGGTTCAAAAGAGTCGTCTTTCCGGCTCCTAAATATCCAGTCAGCACGGTTACAGGGACCTTGGCTGTCGAGTCACTTTGCATGTCTTAGTTCGCCTTGCATCTCGCTTTTAGAGTGAGTTCCTAGTCAGTTATAACCAGAAACGTATGTGTAGTCTCGGGTAACGCACTTAGAAAGACTTCGAAGGTGGACAGCTAGGTATCGTTAATCTATCCACCCGCCGCAAGATCGCTTTCAAGCGGCATTTCGGCGAGGGCACCACCAGTTTCTGCACAAGTGTACAAGACTTGTGTCCTTCGAAAGCTAACCAATGCTGTGCCAACATAGGACTTTTACTTCCGGGCCTGCAACTTGCATTGAGCCAACGCATACGTCTCAATTTGGGGCAAGGGTGCATTAGATGAACAATATTACCGCAGGGTTTGGTGCCGATCTTGCAGCGGTCAGTTTGTACCGACCAGTGCCCATCAAAGAGCTTTCGGATTCTGCCCGCAGTTTACCTAAGCGCCTGTTTGATATCGCCTGTTCATGCATCGGATTAGTCTTTCTAGCCCCCCTTTTGATTGCGATTTCTATTGTGATCAAATTGACAGGGCCTGGCCCCGTCTTGTTCAAACAACTTCGCACTGGCTTGGGTGGAAAAGCCTTTGTGATCTACAAATTTCGCACAATGTCCACGCTAGAAAATGGTAGCCGGGTTGTGCAGGCCTGCCGCGGAGACAGCCGTATCACGCGGGTCGGCTCGTTCCTTCGTCGTTCCAGTTTGGATGAGTTGCCGCAATTGTGGAATGTCCTAATTGGCGACATGTCGATTGTTGGGCCACGCCCTCATGCGGTTGCCCATGATCATTATTACGGGGCTCTTTTGCCAGACTATCGTGATCGATTTCGGGCAAAGCCAGGGATAACCGGTCTCGCCCAATGCAACGGCGCGCGCGGTCCCACGGAAACTCTGGACAAAATGAGCCGGCGCATCCGCTTGGATCTAGTTTATATTGAGCGCTGGTCGCTAGCGATGGAAGCCCGAATCCTTGTCAAAACGGTTTCAATCATCGTCACCGGGGACGCCTGCGCCTTTTAAGGCAGTGTAATTTCCAATTACGCCTAAGAAGGGTCTCGCCAGAACGTCTCGCTGCACTATGATAGAGACATCGTCATAGGAGACTTGGCTTGATTTCGCGTCGCACCCTTCTTGCAGCCAGTTTGGCTACACCATTAGCCCTATCCGCCTGCGGTCCAGAAAAGCCCGCAGAGAAAGCGGGCCGTGTGCGCATCCGCTTCGCCACAGACTGGCGGGCGCAAGCCGAACAAGGCGGCTTCTACCAAGCCGTTGCGAAAGGGTTCTATGCGGATAAAGGCTTAGACGTTTCTTTGATTCAGGGCGGACCGAGTGTGAATGTGCCGCAATTACTGGCGGCGAATGCCATTGAAATGGGCTTGGGATCCAATGCCCCCATCGTGCTCAGCATGGTCCAAGCTGGCGCAAAGGCAAAGGCGGTCATGGCGTCGTTTCAAAAGGACCCACAAGTCCTGATCACCCACCCGCGTGCAGATATAAAGTCACTGGCCGATATGAAGGGCAAACCGATCCTATTGGCAGATGCGTCGATCAATGCTTTCTGGCCATGGCTTAAGGCCAAATATGGCTTCACCGACGATCAGGTCCGCAAATACACCTTCAATTCAGCACCATTTTTGGCGGATCCTAGTTCGATTCAGCAAGGCTATGTAACCAGCGAGCCCTACACCTTGAAGACACAAGGCAAAATTGACCCGCAAGTCTATTTGCTCGCGGATTCTGGATACCCGGGCTATGCTGCGATGACGTTGGTTTCAGACGCCTTTATCGCGGCTCATCCAGAGGCAGTGAAAGGCTTCGTTGAAGCCACCATTGCTGGCTGGAAAGACTATCTTCGTGGTGATCCTGCCCCCGGCGATGCCCTGATTACCAAGGATAATCCTGACATGTCGGCCGATCTGTTGAGCCAAGCTCGCGAGAAGCTGTTGTCCTATGGCATTGTTGAGACCCCAGACGGGGAGATTGGCACGATGAGCCTCGACCGCTGGAAAAGCTTCTTCGACATCATGATTGCCGCAGGTGTTTATCCCGCTGATTTGAATTGGGCGTCGGGCATTGATCTCAGCTTTTTGCCACAGAAGTCTTGATGCCGACTGACCCCCCCATCCGTTTGAGCGCGCAGCAGGCCTGCGTGCGGTTCGGTACCTTAGAGGCGCTAGGACCGATCGATTTAAGTGTTCGGGCGGGTGAGTGTGTGGTGCTGTTAGGGCCGTCAGGATGTGGGAAAAGTACGTTGCTGGCTGCGCTCGCGGGCTTACAGGCGGTAGCAAGCGGGGCGGTTCAGGCCGATGCTGCTGGTGGCTCGGATATTCCTGGCGTGGTATTTCAAGAGCCAAATCTGATGAATTGGGCGACGGCGCAGGACAATGTCGCTTTACCGCTAGCGCTGGCCGGTGTTGGGAAGGTTGAGTGTCAGGGCCGCGCGCAAAAGGCCTTGAAGCAGGTTGGCTTAGCTACTTTTTCGGCTGCTTATCCACGGACGCTCTCTGGCGGCATGCGGATGCGGGTGGCTTTGGCACGTGCTTTGGTCAACGAACCGTCGGCCTTGCTGCTCGACGAGCCCTTTGCAGCCATTGATGAATTGGGGCGGCGCGCGCTGGACGATTTGGTTCTGGGGGCTAAGCGGGACCAGAATTTGGCCGTCCTCTTTGTAACACACTCCGTTGATGAGGCGGTTTATCTGGCTGATCGCATTTTGGTGTTAAGCCCAAGGCCCGGGCGTATCATGGCTGAAATTGCCGTTCCCCATGTGCCGCGCGATCCGGCCTTCTTAACCTCACCCGCTTTTGCAGAAGCCGCAGCCGCCGCAAGGCGCGTTTTGAGCGCGCAATTGGTAGCCGCATGAACCGGATCGACATTGCCCCTATTTTGGCCGGCCTAGCTATGCTCGCCCTATGGGAGGGGCTCACCCGTTTCTTCCAGGTCCCAACGGTGATCCTACCTCCGCCCAGCGCGATTGGCGCGGCATTGGTAGAGCGCGGACCCCTTCTGCTACCCGCCGCTGGCGTCACCATGGGATTGGCGCTGACGGCTTTAGCGATCTCCATTGGGCTTGGAACCTTGATTGCCCTTATCTTTGCCCGCGTGCCGTTATTGGAGCGCAGCTTGGGCCCCTATGCTTTAGTTCTGCAAGCCACGCCGATTGTTGCTATTGCGCCCTTGGTGATCATTTGGACCGGTATTGAAAACCCCCGCCGGGCCATTCTGATCCTTGCCGTCATCGTGGCGGTATTCCCGGTTCTGACCTCTGCATTGGCTGGCCTAAAGGCAGTAGATCCCGGTCTAGACCGCTTGTTTCGCCTCCACAAAGCCAGCAGCACGCAGCGCTTCCTGCGCTTGGAATTGCCAACCGCCGCGCCCTTTTTATTGGCGGGGATCAAGACGGCGGCTGGTTTGTCGCTCGTCGGTGTCGTGGTGGCCGAATTTGTCGCCGGAACCGGGGCAACGGGTGGCCTGTCATGGCGCTTGGTGGAGGCTGGCAATCGACTGGAGACGGCAACCATGTTTGCCGCGCTCTTCCTGTTGGCATTGATGGGCCTTGCCTTAAATGCCGTGCTCGCCCTGATTGAGAAGCGAATCCGGGCTTAGAGTCCTTGACGCGCTTTGAGGTCCGAGAAGCAATCAGCGAGGCCTTCGACATAGCTCGGGAAAGCCAGCTTCCAGCCCAGTTCCTCTTTCGCGCGCGCATTCGAAACACGTTTGCATTCACTGTAAAAGCGCTTGCCCATTTCCGATAGGCCAGCTGCCTCAAATGGGATCAATGGCGGCGGCTCCCGCCCCAACAACTTGCAAGCCTCAACAATCACCTCGCCAGAAGCACAGGGGTGGTCGTCGCAAATATTGTAAATGCGGCCGGGATTGGGTTTGGCGACGCTGGCAGTCAATGCGGAGACAATGTCTGCGCGGTGAGCGCGTGAAAACACTTGCCCGGGCTTATCGATCCGCCGCGCGGTGCCCGACAGGACCTGTTCTAAAGCGCTGCGGCCAGGGCCATAAATGCCGGGCAGGCGAAAAACATGGGCTGGGCTGGGTATCGCCCGCCACGCGGCCTCTGCCTCTGCCCGTCGTTTGGCTTCGATGGATAAAGGCGTAGGCGGATCATCCTCAAACGCCCAGCCACCGGCCCGGTCGCCATAAACCCCGGTGGTGGACAAATAGCCGATCCAAGTCCCCCCTTTGGGAGTCCAAGTTGGGGATAGAGCCAGAAGGGCAGGGTCTCCCTCCGTGCCGGGCGGGATAGAAGCAAGGATGTGGGTCGCAGTTTGGGCGGCCTCAATCAGTTCGGCACTTGCGGTCCCAGCAAACAGGATTGGTGTGATGCCCGCTTGGCGTAGGCCTTCAGCACTGTCAGCACTTCGACATGTGCCTTGCACCAAGGCCCCTTGTTCGGCCATGGTTTGGGCGAATGCGGTGCCGACATAGCCGCAGCCCAAGACTAAAACGCGCATTTGTTCAAACCCTTTGCCTCAGTTTTGCCTTTTAACCGCATCAAAAGAACCCGATGAGCTCTTCTGTGACCCTTCGATCCGCCCTTTTTACGACCCTGATCCCGATTGCGCTATCGGTCTTTCTTTTGGGGACTTCAGCGCAAGCTGGAACTGATCCACGCGATGCTGGGCGTCTGCAAGCTTGCATGACCAAGGCAGAGACTAAGCCAGAAGAAGCGTTAGAAGACGGATTTGTCTGGCGCAGCCAAGGTGGCGGCGCATTTGCGGAGCAATGTATCGCCATCGCCCGTATCGAAAGCGGCGACATTGGTGGTGGGGCAGAACGCCTAACAGCTTTAGCTTCCGCCCCCGATGCCGGTGATCTAGATCAACGCGTTTTGATCATGGCGCGTGCGGCCAATGCGTGGCTGATGATTGAAGAGTTCAAGCCAGCGCAAAAGGTTCTCGATGCCGCTTTGAAACTGAAACCGGGCGAGCCTGACCTCTTAATCGACCGGGCGCGCGCCAAGGCTGGCCAAGGCCTCTGGGCAGAGGCGCAAGCGGACCTGACGGCGTGCTTGTCGACCAGGCCGCTGGATGTACTTGCCTTGCGCCTGCGGGCGGAAACCCTGCTGCAGCAAAAATCCTATGAGGCGGCAGAACTCGACATCGCCCAAGCCCTTCGTCTCGCACCAAAAGAGGTCGATAATTGGCTGGTGCGGGGACGGATCCAAGAAGCGCGCCGTTTGGGTCGAGCACCAGATTAGGCCCCACCTGTAACCGCCTCAAGCCTGTTACTTGATCACAGCGTGAACTACGTCCAAGGATAAGCCGCTAAACCATGATTTAGGGGCTAATCGTGACACAACCTGCTGCTTCGTCGCCTGTTGAACCGCAAAAACTGAAGACCGTTGTCGCAGCGTCTGCTGCTGGTACTGTCTTTGAGTGGTATGACTTTTTCATCTTTGGCCTTCTGGCCTCTGTGATGGGCCAGCACTTTTTTGCCGGTTCGCCCCCTGCCGCCCAATTTATCTTCGCACTTTTGACCTTTGGCGTTGGCTTCGCGGCGCGCCCGCTGGGCGCTGTGGTGTTCGGAGCGATTGGCGACACCAAAGGGCGCAAAGGCGCATTCTTGGTCACCATCGTCATGATGGGTGCCTCCACCTTCGCTGTGGGTCTCCTGCCCGATTATGACCAGATCGGCATTTGGGCTCCTATTTTGCTGGTAACTTTACGGATCGCGCAAGGCTTTGCGTTGGGCGGCGAATATGGCGGGGCTGTGATTTATGTCGCAGAGCACTCGCCAGCCCATAAACGCGGGTGGAACACGTCTTGGGTGCAGACTTCGGCGGCCGGGGGATTGCTGCTCGCGTTGACCGTCGTCTTTCTGACCCGCCTGATTTTGGGCGAAGAAGCCTTCCAGGCTTGGGGATGGCGCGTGCCATTCCTCCTGTCGGTTTTCTTGCTCGCGATTGCTTTGTGGATCCGCTTGCAATTGGAAGAAAGCCCGATGTTTAAGGCGCTAAAGGAAGAAGGCGCTGCTTCTAAAGCACCCTTGTCTGATGCGTTTGGTCAATGGCGCAACTTGAAGCTGATCCTGCTCGCCTTGTTTGGCCTGATGATGGCGCAGGGCGTGGTTTGGTATACGGGCTTCTTCTATGTCCAAGTCTTCTTGGAGCGGCAGTTGAAAGTTGACCCCCAGATCATCAATATCTGGCTTTTGATCATCACCGCTATCTCCGCTGTCTTGTACGTTTTCTTCGGCTGGCTATCGGACAAAATGGGCCGCAAGCCGGTTATGCTGGCCGGCATGATTTTGGCGGTGTTGAGCTTCTTCCCAGCTTTTCATCAATTGGCCAAAGCGGCCAATCCAGACTTGGTCGCCGCCCAAACTGCGACGCCCATTATCGTCCGTGCAGACCCAGCAACTTGTTCGGTGCAGTTCAACCCCGTTGGCAAAACGCCAGACGGCAGAGACGCCTTCTCGTCTAGCTGTGATGTGGCCAAGAGTTATCTTACCAATTCGGGCATTTCGTATGACAACGAGGTGGCACCCGCAGGCGCAAATGCGCAAGTCAGAATCGGGACTGTCACCCTGGATAGCATCGATATCTCGGCCCTCGATGCAAAGGCGCAAAAAGCTGCCAAGGATGCATTTGGGGCCAAGTTGAAAGCAGCTTTGAAAGCGGCAAACTATCCTGACAAAGCAGATCCAGCCAAAATCGATCATCTAGCCGTTTTGGCTTATTTGATGGTGTTTGTGGTTGCCGCGACAGCGCTCTACGGCCCGTTGGCAGCGGCTCTGGTAGAAATGTTCCCAACCCGTATCCGCTATACGGCTTTGTCGGTGCCCTATCACGTCGGGACAGGTTTCTTTGGGGGCTTTATGCCCGCCACAGCCGTCGCCATCGTGGCAACCACCGGCAATATGTATTCCGGTCTTTGGTATCCGGTGATTATTACCGCTATCAGCGTTGTGGTGGCCCTGATCTTCCTACCCGAGACAAAGGATCGCTCGATACATGATCTCTAGAGCGCAACTTTTGCCGAAGGCGGGATCGCGAGTATTTGATGTATGAAGCTGACGCACCCGTCATTTTTCAATTGATCCTTTAGAAATTTGTGTCATGTTAGGCTTAGAAGCGACACACCTAGATGTCGCTCTATGCTCAAGGACCAAAGCTGGGATTCCAAAGACCCGGTCACGAATTTAAATGGGAGTGATTGAAAGCATGACAACCTCGCACATTACCAAGGACGCGCTGTATGACGCGGTAGCGCCAACTGACTTCGCTGCTTTGTTGGAGATTGACCGGCATACAAGCCGTTCGACAGCTTTCGACAAAATCATCTCTGCCACCCATGATCATTTCTGGGACCCAACAGACAAGCGCTACATCGATTTTGATGAGCCGTTTGACATGGAAAATCAGGCCTTGTTGCCAGATCATATGGTTCCAGCCCTTGAGACCCCATATGTCCAAGAATTCTTCAAGGATAAGCCGAAAGAGCTGATCCGCTTTAAGAATGAGATGGCCCGTTGGCAATTGTCGGCCATTTTGCATGGCGAGCAAGGCGCTCTGAACCTTTCTGCATCGCTCTGCCACGTGCTCCGCGATGCTGGCGCACAGGAATATGCGGCTAATCAAGCCCGTGAAGAGGCCCGCCACGTTGCAGCATTCGCGGCCTATATCAAAGCCCGTTGGGGCAGCCCACTGCCATGCGGCGAAGTGTTGAAGACTTTGTTGGTCGACATCGTTCATGCGCCTGAAGTCTACAAGAAGGTTGTTGGCATGCAGATGCTGATCGAAGGCCTCGCCATGGGTGCCTTTGCGATGATCTACAAAGAATGGAATGACCCACTGGCCCGTAAACTAACGCAATTGGTCATGACAGACGAAGCCTTCCACCATAAATTCGGTAAAATCTGGGCAGATCGCACCATTCCAAAGTTGGATGCGGCAGAACATGCAATTGTTGAAGACTGGGCGGCGCATTGCTTCCAGACCCTGTTGTTCAACTTGGTTGCGCCGCATCAAATGCGCGCCATCTATGACGAGTTTGGTCTCGATCCAGACATCATCATGGTCCAGTTCCAAGAGATGGTCACCGATGAAGACCGTCGTGAACGGATGAAGGAAGCCACCAATATCTTCCGCGTTCTGGTGAAGACCTTGTGGAATGCCAATATCATCACCGATCGCACCAAGGCTTTCTATGCCATGTATGTCGACTTCGCTGAGTTTGAGGCCGAAGGTGAGCATATGGTCGGCGACGATATCGCCGAAGATGGCATTCGCTTCCTGCAGGCGGTGAACTTCGGTGTGAGCACCGATGCCTTGAAGCAAGTGAAGATTGCTGCCGAATAAGTATTTGGCAGTTTGCTTTATCCGAAGCCCCGCTGGTTTTGCCGGCGGGGCTTTTCGTTTCTGCCAATTGTTCGCGAAGGTGACTCTAAAATCTAGCCAGTCGGATCAGGTCAAGTTCTTATTGACCCAAAGTTACGCCCCCCGAAGCAGTCTGCGTTAACTCTCATTAACCGCGCATTTACCATAACAGCCCCAAGTCGAGCAGGACGAAGAAAGTCGAAACCACACTTTGGACTGTTCAAATTCTGCGAAGCAGTAAATGAACGATCAGGGTAGTTGAATTTCTTCGGAAATTTCTTGTTGGGCCGCAAAACTTGGCGGAAGAGTGATTCGAATGAGCGGACAGTCGCCATGGAGTGTGAAGGGCGTAGAGCCTCGGACACGCGAGGCTGCGAAGGATCTCGCACGCCGCGAAGGTCTCACGCTTGGCGAGTTGTTAAACCGTCTGATTGCAGAGACCGACGAACCTGCCCAAAAGCCTGCTGCACCTGCAAATTTTGGTCAAGAAGCCAATCGCTTGACCGCGGCCTTGGAACAACTGAGCCGACGCCTTGAGTCCAGCGGTGTGGAGTTGGCGCCCGCGCCGCCATCTCTGGGTGTCGATGACCGCTTGTCGCAAAAATTTGAAAAATCGATGGCAACTAGCGACACTGCCATGGGTCGCATTGAGACCCATTTGCATGATTTGCACGAGACCCAAGTTGTCCTGAGTGAGCGCCTGCGCCGGATTGAGTCGCAAGATCCAAAGCACGCGTCATTGGCCGCCCTCAAATCACTTGAATCGGCGCTATCCCGCTTGGCGACCCAAGTCTTTGAGACAGACAGCCGTGTCGGTCAGATTGAAAAAGTAACCCAGGAAGCCATTCAGACAGTCGACCAAAGTTTGGGTCTTGTGGCTGAGCGCTTGGCAACGACAGAGGCCCTAGCGCAAGAAACAAATCACCGTTTTGTTGAAGCCATGATTGATTTGTCAGCGCGTTTGACGGGTCTTGAAGAAGTTGGTGAACGGGTCGGTGGTCCAGACGTTTCAGTCTTTGAAAGGCGTTTGGGGCAATTAGAAGATATCACCACCCAAACTGTTGAAGGTGCCAGCGAGAGCATCAATCATGTGACTGAGCGGCTAAACAGCCTAGAGACTCAGGCACAGGACAATGTATCGCGCATGGTGGAGGCCTTAGTAGATCTTTCCGCCCGCCTGACCCAGCTCGAAGGCGGCGGCAGGACTGGCGACACGCTAACAGCAGTTGAGGCCCTGGAGGCCAAAACCAATGAGTTTAGTGCGCACCTCAACGATCTGAATGCCAAGATTGAAGCGACCCGTGCGGACCTGCAGGGGCAGGTACAAGCTGCCCTCGCCGGTGGTATTGACGGCCAGATGACGGAAGTGGCTAAAGCCCTCGCTGGCCGTCTCGATGCCAGCGAGCAACGTAGCCAAGATGCGTTTGATCGGGTTAGTGCAAAGCTTGCAGAAGCAACCCAAGCCCTTGATTCTCGTTTGGTCCAAGTGGAGAACCGCGAGAACACGCCAGACACAACAGGCTCTATGGCGATGAAATTAGAGCTCGCGCGCATCACACGCGGCATTGATGAGCGCTTGTCGTCGATTGAGCGCCACGATGCTTCCGTCATGGAGCAGGCCGGCCAGCACATCCAACGTTTGGCGCAGAGTCTCGGCGACCGGATCGATGCCACAGAGCGGCAGTCCGCAGAATCGATTGCTACGATCAGCAAGCAAATGCAGGAACTGGCTGACCGTCTCGCTGCCAACCACGATAATGCCATCCAAAGTCTTACTTCCACCCTCAATGGAAGCGATTCTAAGACCCGACAAATGCTGGATGAAGCCATAGGGCAGGTCCGCACAGAAGTTCAGTCGGTTGATACGCGCGTTCAGGCCCTAATTGCGCCCTTGCAACGTGACTTTCTTGCTTTGGGTGAGCGCTTGGACAAGGCAGAGCACGGTGCCGTATCGGCATATGCTGAGCCCATTTTTGACCCCAACCACACTGTCGACCTGGGTGGCCCAACTCAGCCTGGCCTAAACTATGACAAGGAAGTGGATCCGTCGCACGAGGATGGCTTTGGCTTTGAATCTCGCGCGGAATCGCTTGAAACGCCTCAATTTGACGATCCATTCTCTACAGATCGTCCAACAGCCACATCTGCTGCTGCCTCTGCTTCCGCGAACCCTGCGCGTCGTGGCAGCTTTGGTTCGCCCTTCCCTGATGCCGATGACAGCGAGTCCTTAAGCGACTTTGCCGATTTACGCCATGATGTGCCTGATCCACTCGCTGGCGGTATAGATCCCTTTGAGCACGAGTTGGATGCGATGGTTCTGGATCCTACCAGACCGATCGAAGACGATTTTGACGATGGACTATCGGACTTAAACCACGACTGGGATGGTCCAAGCAGCAACACTAACTCAACCCCCGACTATTTGGTTGCAGCCCGCCGTGCCGCCAATCAAGCTGCAGCAGCACGAGAAGCAGCCCAAGACAAGAAGAAGCCGGCGCTATCGTTAAAGGGCCCTTCAAGCAAAGACAAAAAGGCAGAGAAACCCAAGGCGAAACAATCGGCAAAGCCCCAAGCACTTCAATCAATCGAGGAGGGCAAAGAAGGTGGTAAGGCCAAGAGCCCGTTATCTCCTGTTGGGATTGCCGCGGCGGCTGCGTTGGTCGCAACCGGCGGATTTGCTGTTTATAGCCAGCTGAAGCCATCTTCTAATGTAGACGAAAAGCCCGCCGCGCTTAATCAAGGAAATGTACCATTGCCGCCGGAGCTGGCGTCGCAAGCGGCAGTGCCTGCGCCGGTTAACGGTGCTGTGCCAGCGCCGGGTTCAGAAGTCGCCCAAGCACCGGCAACAGCTGCCGCCCAAGTACCGACACCAGCTGTCAGCCCAGCGCCAATGCCTGCCCCTGCAGCTACTGCGGTAGCCAGCATCCCAAGTCCCCCGCCGCAAATGCCAAAGGCGCAATTGGTACCGCCAGCCCCAAAGGCTGTGGCCGCTGCTCCTACGCCAGCACCTGCAAAGCCCTCGCCAACATCGCAGCAGATGGAAGCAGCTCGCATCATGGCTTCCGCGGATGCGCAAGCCCGCGCCGCGAGAGCGCGAGCCGAAGCCGAGCGTGAACGTCTGCGTTCTCCAAACTTTAAAGCTGCACCCGTCGATGCGCTGCCAAGGCCGGTACCGCGTTCAACGCCAGCTCGCGTTGCTACCGCCGCTAAAGCGTCGACCTCCAGCGCTGCAACACCACCGCGTGTTGCTTCAGTTGCAGCCCCTGCGCTGGCGACGACCGCAGCAGCAGCACCAACCCGCGTGCCAGTAACGCCGGCAGAGACAACCTCGGGCGTCGCTGCGGCTAGCCAGCCCCGTGCAGTGCCTCCTGTCGCTTCTGCCGCTGCACCTTCTGCAGGTTCCTTGTTCGACCAAGCCATGACGCGAGAGCAGGCTGGCGACGCGGCAGGAAGCCTAGCGCTGTTGCGCCGTGCTGCTGATGGTGGCGACACGCGCGCCATGAATCGCTTGGCCAGAAAATTTGAGAACGGCGATGGCGTCACAAAAGACTTGTCGCAAGCGCGCGCTTTGACTGAACGCGCAGCTGCACGCGGCAGCCGCCAAGCGATGCACAATCTGGGCGTCTATTATGCCAATGGCGATGGCGTACCACAAAACATGGCGCGAGCTGCCGAGAGTTTCCGTCGCGCGGCACAACGTGGTGTCACCGACTCCCAATTCAATCTGGGTGCGATGGCAGAGCAAGGACTTGGCGGGCCAAAGTCTGACGTTCAAGCCTATTATTGGTTTGGCTTGGCCGCCCGTGGCGGCGATCTGGATGCGTCGGCCAAGGTTCGCGACATTGGTGCCCGTTTGACGCCGGAGCAAAAGGCAGCCCAAGATCAATTGATAGCGAAGTTCCGTCCTGAAGGCGGATCCCCAGACTAGGTGCCCCTGTGTCCACCCCAAATTTAGGCATAATCGAAGGCTATTTCGGCCAGCCCTGGAGTTGGGATGATCGCCGCGCCGTTGTTGAGACTCTGGCCCCTTATGGCTATCGATTCTTCCATTATGCGCCGAAGGGCGATCCCTTTTTGCGGCGGCGGTGGGTGGAACCCCATCCTTTGCAAGAAGCCGGGCAGATTTCGCAATTTGTGGCCTTTTGCCAAGGTTTTGGTGTCCGAGTTGGCATCGGCCTCAGCCCCTATGAAGCTTTTAATGATTTCAACGGCAACGTCGCCAACACCTTTGTCAATCGTGTAGAAGATTTGGCCTCGCTGGGCATTCAAGACCTCGGCATTTTCTTTGACGACATGCACTCAACCCTGCCTGACCTTGCGCAGCGGCAAATTGAAATCATGCATCTTGCGCGCGACACTGCGCCCCAACTTAAGCTGTCCATGACCCCAACTTATTACTCGAACGATCCGGTGCTCGACCGTGTCTTCGGGCGGCGACCAGAGCATTATTTGCACGAATTGGGAGTTGGCCTTGACCAAAGCATCGACATTTATTGGACAGGTGAAGAAGTCTGTGCGCGGGAAATCTCAATTGGCCATGTGCGTGAGATCGGCGCGCTTTTGAAGCGCAAGCCTTTGTTGTGGGACAATTACCCTGTCAATGACGGCCCCCGCATGAGCCAGTTTCTGCACCTTCGGGGTTTCACCGGAAGGTCACATCGCTTGGCAGACTGGGTGTCAGGTCACGCGATCAACCCAGCGCTGCAGCCCTATCTGACTTGCGTGCCCGCCATTTCCTTGGCGATGAGCTACCAGCAAGGTGACGATTATTGCTATGGTGCCAGTGGCTATGCCGCTGCAGTGAAAGTCTTGGGTCCAGAATTGGCCAGCATGGTCCGCACCGACTTGATGAGCTTTCAAGATTTGGGTCTCACCAAACTGACAAAGCGGCGCGACTCTCTGCTGGACCGCTATCAGTCAATCGACCATCCGGCGGCGCGGGAAATTCTGGCTTGGCTACAAGAAGAATATGCGGCCACCACGGAAATGGTTCAAACTCAATAGGCCATCAGCGGCGGCTGCTGGCGCGAGCGCGGGCCAATTTCCGGCGAGACAAGAGGCTTGGACCCTCGGTGGTTTCAGCATCTGCCAAGACGCCGATCAATCGCTTTTTCAAAACCGTAATTCGTCGCGCGTCAGATAGTTTCAAACCACCGCGATCGCGCAGGTAGAAGGCATCCGTTGCCCGTTCCCCGACGCTGTCAATATGGGCCGAGGTCACGTTAAGTCCTTCATCCTCAAAGACTTGCGCGAGATCTGCCAATAAGCCGGTGCGGTCTCGGCCAGAGACTTCGACGATTGTATCAAAAGCTGCACCTTCATTATCGATCATAATGACAGGCTCAATCGCAAACGCCGCCGTGCGATTGGTCGGCTTTTTGACGATGCTTGTGTTGGCTGCGATTAGACTTTCGCGTTCCGCTTTACGTTCCCCATCCAAGGCTATGTGCAGGCGGGTAAACAGGCGTTCAATTGTGTCCTGTCGGCCCTCGCCAAACGCGGCACCTGACTGATCTTGCAAGGCAAACACGTCAAAGGCTTGGCCACTTTTGGAGGTATGGATGCGGGCATCAATGACATTGGCACCTGCTTGCGCAAACACAGCAGATAGGGCTGCAAATAGGCCCGGTTGATCAGGGGATAGCACCAAGATTTCGGTGGCACCGCGACTGGGCGCTGGTCTAGAGGCTAGCCAATACGGCGCTTGTTGACGCAAGGCCGTAGCCACTTCCGCCCCGTGCCACTTTTGCTGGTCAGTATCAAAGCCCAGCCAATAAGCATCCTCAAGACTGGTGAAGAATTCCGCGAGGATGGGGTCAATCAAAGCTTGGGCGCGGCGTTCATCGGCTTGGGCCTTCAATTGGCGACGCACAAAGCCCTCATCGGACCGCCCACCCCGCAGTGTCGCCTCTGTCAGCTTGTAGAGGTCGCGCAACAATTGGGCTTTCCAATCGTTCCAAACCCCGGGACCAACCGCACGAATGTCTGCCACCGTCAAAACCAATAAGAGGCGCAACCGCTCCAGCGTTCCGACCGTGGCGGCAAAGTCGGTGATGGTCTTCGGGTCACCAATATCGCGGCGCTGGGCAACTTCGCTCATGATTAAGTGATGGCCGACAAGCCAAGCAACCAGCTCTATCTCCTCGGCATCTAGCCCCAAGCGGCGACAGGCAATATGGGCCGCCTTTGCGCCTTCAATCTGTTGATCGCCTTCGCCCTTGCCGACATCGTGTAACAACATCGCCAGATACAGCGCCCGACGGTTTGCGATGCGGGGGAAAAGTTCTGTTGAGACTGGCAATTCCTTACTTAGCCTGCCGTGCTCAATATCGGAAATATTGGCGATGCCGCGTAAGGTATGCTCATCCACTGTAAAGTGATGATACATGTTGAACTGGGTTTGCCCGACAATCCGACCAAATTCGGGGACAAACTTCCCCAGGAGGCCTGCTTCATTCAGAAGTCCGAGTGCTTGGGCTGGCGCCTTCTTGGACGTGGCGACGTCTAGAAAGCTGGCGACGCACTTTGGATCGTCGCGCATAATCCGACCTTTGGCGGCCATGCTGGTGACGCGCGCCAGCGCGGATGGATCGATATCGAGACCTAGATCATCGGCCATCTTGAAAATATCGATCAAGGCTGAAAGATCATCGGCGACCTGTTCTGGATTGGCAAAGCCAATGCGGCCATGATCCTCAACAAAGCGCGGATCATCCAGCTGCTTGGCCTTTTGTGGACTGGCGAAGAAGCGCGAAATGCCGCGCGGCAGCGCCTTTTGTCGGTCCAGCTCTAGCCGGGCGGACAGGATGCGGGTCAAGGAACCCACCTGCTTGGTGACCAGAAAATAGCGCTTCATAAAGCGCTCTACCGCTGGATTATCAGCCCGGTCGCCATAACCCATGCGGCGCGCCATTTCGGGCTGCAGGTCAAAGGTCAAGCGTTCTTCCGCCCGACCGGTCAAGAAGTGCAAATGACAGCGCACAGTCCAGAGGAATTCGGCAGCCTGATTGAAATGCTTCATGTCTTCGCGGCTGAAAATGCCCTTCGCAACAAATTGGCCGACTTCATCCGTGCCGTGAATATATTTGGCGATCCAGAACAAGGTGTGTAGGTCGCGCAGGCCACCTTTGCCGTCCTTGATATTGGGTTCGACCATATAACGGCTTTCGCCGGTGCGCCGGTGTCGATTGTCGCGTTCGGCCAGTTTGGCCGCGACAAAGTCCGCAGCGGTTCCGTCAAACAAGTCCTTGCGCAGCCGGATTTCCAATTCGCGGAACAAAAGCTTGTCGCCACAGACAAAGCGGGTCTCGAGCACCGAGGTGCGGATCGTCATGTCTTCGCGGGCGGCGCGCAGGCATTCCGAAATCGTGCGCGAAGCATGGCCAACTTTCAGGCCCATATCCCACAGCATATAGAGCATGTATTCAATCACGCTCTCAGCCCAAGATGCGTCTTTGATGGGCCGCACAAACATCAGATCGACATCGGAGGAGGGGGCCATGGAATTGCGGCCATAGCCGCCCGTGGCACATACACTCAGCCGCTCCGCTGCTGTTGGGTTCCGTGCGCGGAACACGTGGGTGATCGTAAAATCATAAAGAGCTGAGATGACTTGATCTTGGACAGCTGCCAATAGGTGGGAGCAATCAAGGCCACCCGCGCCACTCTCCAAACGCTCTTGCGCGATGAGGCGGCCGCGAAACAACGCGCCCTTTAGCAAGTCCAAAGCACGTGCGCGTGCCGCCTTTTCGTCGCCCAAATGATCGAGGGCTGCCGCAGACAATTGCACACGCAGGCGGTTACCATCGACAACGGCTTCAATCGACCAGGGCTTTAAAGGGGTACGCTTTGGTTTGCTCATGCAACTTCATGCACGCACAGGGGTTGATTTGTCATTAGAAAGCGTGCGGCGGAACTGCCAATCCTCTGTCGGCACTCAAGCCAAGACAGGTTCAGGCCCCCAAAACTGCCGCAACTTGAATCCTGAAGAAGTGCTGGGATCTGCGGTAAACCAAGCCACGCCGCTGGTGGGCAGATGCTCTCGCAAGGCTGCTTGCCCTCTATCTTGGCCTCTGTCGCCCTTCATCAAGCTACAGGCCAACTCATGAAGCCCCGGATCATGGGCAATGATCATAACCCGGCTCGCCGACACAGACTTAGCAGCACCCAGATAAATGCTAGGCGCTGCCAGATAAAACTGGCGCATCATCTGAACTTGGGCATCAGGGAAGGCTAGGTGGCAGGCGTCCCATGTTTCGGCCGCGCGCAAAGCGGTGGAAACCAGCGCGAGTTCGAGGTCGCAGCCTGCTTCCTTCAGACGTTGGGCCTGAGCTGCTGCCTGAACCCGCCCGCGCGGAGTCAATCCACGACTGAAGTCATCGCGGGCCTCGTGCTGGCGTACCGCCTTGCCGTGGCGAAACAAGATGAGGTCGGTTAACATCAGTGGTCTGGCGTCCTTGATCGCAGGGCAAACCCTTTAGGCTGCTTTGGCGACAATTACTGACATAGCGCTGCACTTTTTTCAAAGCGCTGTCGAAATCGGCGGGAGCTTGGGTGTCATCCTTACGAGAATGCGACATTTGCCGGACCGAAAGTCCAAAGGTTTGCGCATTTTTATTGTGGGAGCGGGGCGCTGGGTTGGTTTGAGCCTGACCGCCTCCTGCGCTTGGGGGATCGCTCAAGAGTGCCACAAGGGGGATGTATCTGTTTGTGGCGACCTTTGGCCGAAAGGGGGTGGTCTGGTTTGGGTGGAGTTGGCGGCGAAAGCGGACGTTCAAAAGTGAGTGGATTTTCCGAATAAATGGCAAAAGTCTTTGGCGGGCGGTCAACCTCGTTAAACCTAAAGACCCTAAGCCCAACATGTTCAGCTACGGGTAGCCGCATACAATCCCGCGACGCGTTCACATTTTCTTGTAGCCAAATCCAGACCAAGTGCGTGCTATAGGTCGGTGACTCGATGCACTTTGAACGACCAAACTCAGGAGAGGTTGACGATGAACTCATCTTTAATTCGCCGTATTGCAGTACGCGTAGAGCGTCCATTGATGCAGAGTGATGAGGTCGCCGTCAGGCTGGCTTGCAACCTCGCTAAAGAAGCAGGGGCAAGCGTACAGGCCCTAGCTTATGCCACCAATGTTCTCTCATCCCAAACCGGCGAAGTCGATGGGTCGCTTGCTTCTGCGAAAGCAGAACTTGAAGCTTGGGCTCAAGAGGCTGGCGCGCCAATCGTGGTGCACGATCGGACAAACTTTGCCGAAGGCATTGGGGAGACTTTTGCGACGCTCTTGCAACTGTGCGATCTTGGTATCCTTGGCGTGCCAGAACAGCAGTCTGCGGGCTTTCGGATGATTGCTAGTACTGCAATCTTCAATGGCGGACCCGTTCTCTTCCTGCCGGAGAACAAGACTCCACCGAACAACTTCTCGCGAATTATGGTTGGCTGGAAAACTGGGGCTGCCGCCTCACGAGCGCTCAAAGCAGCGATAGCGCTTGCTGGCACTGACAGCGAGATCATCATCGCTCAAATCGAAGAACCTAACACCTTGCGCGCTGATGAGTTAGGCATTGAAGCCACTCATTTTGCTGCTGCCCATGGTGTAAGGGCCCAGTTTCATGCGATTCCAGCACAAGGTCGAAATGCGCACGCCGCTTTAGTCGCTGCTGCAGAGGAGTTTGAGGCAGATGTACTGGCAACCGGGGCAATTCGTCATGGTCCAATTCATCAGTCTTTGTTTGGAAGTGTAACGAGGGATATTCTTGAGGATGGGTTTGATCGTCCAACCCTTCTTGTTGGCTAGACAAAACTTTCGACCGTCCCCTGTTGTTGTTATTAGGAAGTATTTTACTTCGACCAAGCGGGAAACCGAAGCAATGCGCTCCGCGCTATAGGGTGCATTCCTGTCGGAATGGCACCCTACATGCCGAGCGCGCCCTCTAGCCCGCCCCTAATGCAGCTTGAACTTGGGCCTTATGATCTGGTTGACATGGCCGATCACGATCAGTGTCACACCGCGCCACCAGCCGTGGATGGCGATCAGATGCATGCGGTAGAGTGATTGATACACCATCCGCGCGATCCAGCCCTCGACGCGCATGCGCCCGCCAACCAGATTGCCCATCAGGCTGCCCACGGTGGAGAAGCGGCTGAGCGACACCAGCGAGCCATGGTCGTGATAGACAAAATCCTGTTGCGCTTGGCCTGCTTGAGCGCGCACCAGATTATGAAACACTTGTGCGGCCATCTGGTGCGCCGATTGCGCACGCGGCGGGATAGGGCGGTCGCGGCCAGGCAGGATGCAGGACGCGCAGTCGCCCAGCGCATAAATCCGATCGTCGGTCGTGGTCTGTAGCGTTGGCCGCACAATGATTTGGTTGCCGCGTGTCAGTTCGAGGTCACCCATCGTCCGGATTTCGTCTGCCCCCTTCACGCCAGCAGCCCATAAAATGAGATTGGACGGTATGACTTCGCCGCTGCTGGTATGAACTTCATTCTTGGCGAGACGCACGACTTGGGTGTTGTCGAGCACTTTGACGCCCAGCTTTTCGAGTTCATGCTTGGCACTTTCGGCCAGCTTTTCATCGAGGGCTGGCAGGATCCGCGGCCCAGCCTCGATTAGCGAGACTTCGAGCTTAGATTCATCGAACACTTCCAACCCATAATGGCGCAGGGCCTTGGCGGCATTATAAAGCTCAGCGGCCAGCTCGACCCCAGTCGCGCCGCCGCCAACGATGCTGATGCGCACGCAGGCTTCTAAATCGCCGGTTTGGTGGGCGTGGTTGGTGCGCAGGCACGCATTGAGCAACTTTTGCCGGAAGCGGTCGGCTTGGGGGCGGTCTTCGAGAAACATCGCGTGCTCCCGCACGCCCGGCACGCCGAAATCGTTTGAGATGCCGCCCATCGCCAGCACCAGGTAATCATAGCGAATGGTGTGCCGACCAATGATTTCCTCGCCGCGCTCGTCCAGCAAAGGGGCGGTGGTGACAGTGCGGGCGGTTCGATCCACGCTTTCAAGGCTGCCGTTGAAAAACCGATAGCCCCAGCGCACCGCATGGCCGCCATAGCCCACTTCATCGAGATTGGCATCGAGGGACCCGGCCGCAACCTCGTGTAGGAGCGGCTTCCAAATATGGGTCAAATTGCGGTCGATCAGAATGATGTCATGGGCCTTGCGGCCATAACGCGATCCAAGCAAGCGCACGAGCTCCAGACCCCCGGCACCGCCGCCAACCACGACGATTTGCGTCTTTCTTTGAGTCACTCGATTCCCCTGCGACCGCAACATTGCGCCCTTCGGCCTTATCAGTGAATAGACGGCGGACTCAACCCACAACTTGGGCGCTACGCCGCGTAGCGGTTGGGGTGTCTGGGCAGGGGCAGGGATTTGACCTTGGGGCTTGATTCCGTCACAAGGCGTGGCAACAATCTCCCACTCCACGTGAAGAATGAGACCTGAATGGCGAACCGTGCACTTTTGGCGACCGAAGCCAAAGCTTGGCCCTTTGAACAAGCCCGTTTGTTGTTGGATCGGGTCAAGAAAGTCGAAAAACAGGGGCCGGTCATCTTCGAAACAGGCTATGGTCCATCGGGCTTGCCGCACATCGGCACCTTTGGCGAAGTCGTGCGCACGACCATGGTGCGCCAAGCCTTTATCGCGTTGACCGATGGCACGATTGAGACCCAGCTAATCTGTGTCAGCGATGATATGGATGGCATGCGCAAAGTGCCAGACAATGTGCCTAATCCAGAGGCGCTGGCGCCCTATCTCCAAAAGCCTTTGACCGATGTGCCTGATCCGTTTGGCACGCACGAAGGCTTTGCCCAGCACAATAATGCCCGCTTGCGTGGCTTCTTGGATAGCTTTGGCTTTGACTATCAATTCAAGTCCGCGACCGAGCTTTACCGCTCTGGCGCTTTTGACGCCACGCTTCTGCGTGCGCTTGAAAAGTTTGGCGAGATTATGGGCGTGATGCTGCCAACTTTAGGCGAGGAGCGGCGGGCGACCTATAGCCCGTTTCTGCCAATCTCCCCCACCACGGGCCGCGTTCTGTATGTGCCGATGAAGGCGACCGATGCAAAAGCGGGCACGGTGACCTTTGCCGACGAAGATGGCACCGACGTGACGGTTCCTGTCACCGGTGGCCACGTCAAAATGCAGTGGAAGCCGGACTTTGGCATGCGCTGGGCTGCGCTCGGCGTCGACTTTGAAATGTATGGCAAGGACCATCAGACCAATGGCCCGATCTATTCCAAGATCTGCCGCATCTTGGGTGCTGAGCCACCGTTGCAATATTGCTATGAGCTGTTCTTGGATCAAAATGGCGAAAAGATCAGCAAGTCCAAGGGCAATGGTATCTCGGTGGAGCAATGGCTGACCTATGCCCCGCCGGAGAGCCTCTCGCTCTATAATTTCCAAAAGCCGCGCGTCGCCAAGAAGCTCTACTTCGACGTCATCCCGCGCGCGGTGGATGAATATGTGCAGTTCTTAGACGCCTTCCGCCGGGAAGAGCCTGCCAAGCAGCTCGAAAATCCGGTTTGGCACATCCATAATGGCCATCCGCCGCAATATGGCTCGCCCATCAGTTTTGCCTTGCTTCTGAACCTCGTCTCGGCGGCGAACGCGGAAACGAAGGACGTGCTGTGGGGCTTTATCAAGCGCTATGCGCCCGAAGCCACACCGGCCGAACAGCCTTTGCTTGATGAGCTCGCAGGCTTTGCCGTCGCCTATTACCGCGACTTCATTCAGCCAACGAAGAAGTTCCGCGCGCCAACCGAGGCCGAGCTTGCCGCCATATTGGACATGAAAGCCCGTCTCGAAGAGATGGGGCCAGACATGCGCGACGGCGATGAAATCCAGAATATGGTGTTTGATGTCGGCAAGACGCATCAGTTTGAAAATCTACGCGATTGGTTCAAGGCGCTCTATGAAGTCTTGCTGGGCCAAGAACAAGGCCCACGCTTTGGCGGCTTTGTCGCCTTGTTTGGCGTGACAGAAACGATTGCTCTGATTGAGGAAAGGCTGGCTGCATGGTCCTAAAACTGCGCGTCGCAACCCCTGACGATATGCCCGAAATGAAGGTCTTGATGGGCTTGGCCATCGGGCAATTGATGAATGACTTTCTGACGCCTGAACAAGTAGAAGGCAGTCACGAGACCATGGGGATCGACACGCAGTTGATCGAAGACGGTACCTATTTTGCGGTCGTGGAAGAAGACGGCAAAATTGTTGGCTGTGGCGGGTGGAGCCGCCGCGGCACGCTTTATGGCGGCGATCACAGCGCTGGGCGCGACAATCGCCTTCTTGACCCCGCAACCGAGCCTGCGCGCATCCGCGCTATGTATACCCACCCAGACCATGTACGCCGCGGCATTGGCCAGATGATCATTGATGCAGGCGAAGCCGCAGCCCGCGCCGAAGGCTTTAAGAGCGCGCAAATGGGGGCCACTTTGGCAGGGGAACCGCTCTATCGCCGCTGTGGTTATGAGTTGATTGAAGTGATCGAAAAACACGCCAAAAATGGCGCGATCATCCCTCTGAAAATCATGGGCAAGACGCTTTAGAAAACAAGAAAGGTCGCTGGTTGCCCAGCGACCTTTCCATTGCCAGACCGGTGAAACGGCCCGATCTCAATTCGAAGAAAGGCTTACAATCGCTAAGCCTTCACCTCCGAAGGGATCCCGACAGACATTTCACTAAGGCGCAGACAATGAGACATAGGATCACCTCCTTTCAGTTGCTAATGGGATCACCATAGCGCCTTAGTTTGAGGCGTCTGTCTAGGGGTGTGGGGGAAGAATTTTTGAGGTGCGGCTTTAAACCCCCTCTCACTCTGGGAGATGGGAGAAGACCTGTCCACTTAGAAGCGCTCCTAACGACATAGATACGGCCCTAACCACCCCCCAACACCCCACGCCACAAGACTGTCATTTGATACACGGTCGGCACCCCGATGATCAGCATGAAGGGGAAGGTGATGCCTAGCGATGAGGTTAGGTATATGGCCGGGTTCGCGGTTGGAAAGGTGGCGCGCACGGCTGCTGGGGCGTCGATGTAAGAGGCGGAAGCCGCAACCGCCCCGATGACAAAGGCCGACCCTAATGGCAGGCCTGCCCACGTTGCAAGGCCCGAGGCGAGGGCACCATGTACCATCGGCATGACGATCCCAAAAACCGCCATGGCTGGGCCTACTTTGGCAAACTCTTTCAGATGCCGCGCCGCTGTCATGCCCATTTCTAGCAGGAAGAGGACCAGCACGCCCCGGAACAGATCGACAAAGAAGGGCTCAATCTTGGCGAAATTCGTCTCGCCGATCAGACCGCCGATCAGAAGGCCACCGCCAAGCAAGACAAGGCCGCGTCCGCGCAGGGTTTCCATCAGGATTTCAGTGAGCTTGCCCTTATCCCCACTAGACCGGCTGAGCACGAAGCGTCCGTAAAACAGCGCGACCAGTATTGCCAGCTCCATCAAGGCCACAAGCCCGGTGACATAACCGTCCATCGGCGTGCCCTTGCCCTCAGCATAGGTGCGCGCGACCACAAAGGTCACCAACGAGACTGAGCCGTAAAGGGCTGCAACGCCCGCCGCATTGGGTGTGTCCAAGCGCAACACGAACTTCGCAATCAAAAAGGCTATGAGGGGCAGTAGGAAAATCAGTGCCGCTGTAACGGCCAGCCCGTTGGCGATATCGGCAAAGGCCACGCCAGCCAGTTCTTGGCCACCTTGCAGGCCAATGGAGAACAGCAAGAAGATCGCGAAAATTTTGATGACCGGTTCGGGTATCTCTAGATCTGACTTGATCAAAGTGGCGATCATGCCCAACAAAAATGCCAAGGTTATGGGTGAGACTAGGTTTTCAAGCAGGACTTCAACCGGCATATTTGGCTCCTCATTTGTGGGTGCGGCGCCGCTGCTTAGTCTGTCACCCCCAGAAGGAGAAACGTGAAAACCTAATGGGATTTATCGGAAAAACCGTGGCTAAGTGCGGCGTAGAAGTCGCAAGTCTCGTTGACGCCGCGCAGCCATCGCCGCATTAGGTAAGCCATGTACGATGTCGACACCGCCTTTCTGCGCACCTTTGTGACGCTGGCCGATACCCGCAGTTTCTCGCGGACCGGCATCCTCGTGGGCCGATCCCAATCGGCTGTATCGGGCCAGATCAAGAAGCTGGAAGAAATTTTCGACCGTCAGTTGATTGAACGTGACACCCGCAATGTCCGCCTGACCCCCGATGGCGAAAAGCTTTTGGGCTATGCCCGCGACATGATCGCCTCAGCTGATGCGATGTTGGCGCGGTTCCGGTCGCAAGAGATCGCAGGCGAAGTGCGCTTTGGCTCGCCAGAAGATTTCACGACCGCCCATTTGCCCGACATTCTGGCTGCCTTCATGAATGCGCACCCGCAAGTGATGCTGCATGTCTCCTGTGCTCTGACCCGTACTCTAATCGATGAATTTGAAGCGGGTTTGCATGACCTCGTGTTGATTAAGCAATCGACCGAGCGCGTCCATCCAGGTGCTCGTGCGATCTGGCGGGAGGAATTGGTGTGGGTTGGCCCCGCCAATGATACGTTGCCAAAGGCCTTTGAAGAAGCCCGTGCAGTCTTTGAAAAACGTGAACGGCCTTTGCCCTTGGTGTTGTCACCACCAGCTTGTGTCTATCGCGAGCGCGCGCTGGCAGCGCTTGATCGCGCGAAGGCACCATGGACAAGTGCGTTTACCAGCCCCAGTCATGCGGGTTGTGCGGCGGCCGTGCGGGCCGGTCTGGGCTATGCCGTCATGCCGCGTGGGCTGATTCAAGAGGGCATTGAGGTCTTAGGGGATTGGCCGCCACTGGAAGCCGCCGACATGTGCTTGCTGGAACCCACACGGCAAAGTCCAGCCGCCCAAGCGCTCGCCCATTTCATTGAAACGCGGATGGCAGAACGTAAGGGCGCGGCACAAGCGTTATGAGGCATTCTTTGCGGCAGGTTTGCACTGTCATCCCGCACGGCTGTAGCCGAGTCCCTGACCTTGTGCCCAAAAGTCCAGTGGGGTCCCCGCACTGCGCTTCGCTATAGCGGGAAGACGGTAAATAAAGCGCAGCTCCCCTAAGCCGCGATTTCCACCGTCCAGCTTTCGATCACGGGATTGGCCAGAAGCTTGGCGGCCATTTCTTTCGCGCGAGCCGCGCCGCGTTCTGGGTCGGTTTCGTCGAGTTCGATTTCGATTACTTTGCCAACGCGGGCATCTTCGGCCTCATGAAATCCCAAGCCACGCAGGGCTTCGGCAATGGCGCGGCCTTGAGGGTCCAACACGCCTTTTTTCAGACGGACATTCACAATGGCTTTCATCGGTCGGTTTAGCCTTCTACAAACGCGCTGCGTGGGTCTTTGAAAATGCCCAAGCGCTGGGCGACTTCGGCATAGGCCTCAGAGACGCCGCCCAAATCTTGCCGGAAGCGGTCTTTGTCGAGCTTGTTATTGGTGCGTGCATCCCACAAGCGGCAGGAGTCTGGGCTGATTTCATCTGCCAAAACAGTGCGCACCATGTCGCCTTCATAGAGGCGGCCAAACTCAAGCTTAAAGTCCACCAAGCGGATGCCAACACCGGCAAACAGGCCGGACAAATAGTCATTGATGCGCAGGGCGAGGGCCATAATGTCATCAATTTCTTGTGTGGTCGCCCAGTTAAACGCGGTGATATGCTCTTCCGCAACGATGGGATCGCCCAAGCCGTCGTTCTTATAATAGAATTCCACGATGGACCGGGGCAGCAATTCGCCTTCGGGAATACCCAAACGCTTGGAGATCGAGCCGGCAGCAACATTGCGCACGACGACTTCTAACGGGATGATTTCCACTTCACGGATCAATTGCTCGCGCATATTCAAGCGGCGGATGAAGTGGGTGGGCACGCCAATCGCATTGAGATTGGTCATGATAAATTCTGAAATACGGTTGTTCAGAACGCCTTTACCTTCAATAATCGCATGTTTTTCAGCGTTGAAGGCGGTTGCATCGTCCTTGAAATACTGGATCAGGGTACCAGGCTCTGGCCCTTCATATAGGACCTTGGCCTTGCCTTCATATATTTTCTTGCGGCGGGACATGGTCGCGCTCTCCTCAGTGGTCAGGTGGCAAGGCACGCACTCGCAGCCATCGCGGCCCGAGTCGAAACTCCTAACGACAGGAACACCCTAACAGGCTGCGCGACAGGCCTCAATCATGTGGCGCATCCCCTTGCGCTAACTTGCGCAGAGACCTATCCAGACCGCATAGCCGTTCCCACTTAGGAACCTGTCCGCTGACGTGTTTTTTAAGGAAGTCTGACCATGAGCCAGTTCGATGAGCGCAAGAGCGCTGAAGAAGCCAAATATGCGCACGATAGTGAGCTTTCGTTCAAAATCACCGCCCGCCGCAACAAGCTCCTCGGCGCTTGGGCTGCCGGTTTGATGGGCCTCGAGGGTGACGCCGCTGAAGACTATGCCAAAACCGTCGTCATGGCTGATTTTGAAGAAGCGGGTGATGACGATGTCTACCGCAAGGTCAAAGCCGACCTCGACGCCAAGGGTTTAGAGGTCAGCGAGAATCAGGTCCGTCGCGAGATGGAGCAGCTCTTGGATGTCGCCCGCCAACAGCTGACGGCCTAGCCGATGCGTCGCGCGCTGACCTTGGGTGGTTTTGCCTTTGCACTGGCGACCTTGTCTGCCTGTGCCTTGGGCCCGGTTGAATCCGATCCTGCCCAAGCAGAAGCGCGCGCCGCGGCCATGCGCCAAGACTGTTATCGCCGCGGCGGCACGTGGAGCGAAGAGACCCGCACGTGTGTCGGCGCCGATGCCATTCGGCGCTGAAAGGGCTAGACAAGCCCGACTAGACCCCCTCACTATGCTCGATACGGAGCGCAGTCAGCTGGGAGACAATTAGATGCAGCGGCGGGCCTTTGTATCCTTATTGGGCGCAAGCTTGGGGGCTGGCCTTGTCGGCCCGGCTTGGGCTGCAAAGCGCAAACCCGATCCTCTCGCCGGCTTCGATGCCGAACTTGACCTGGCGCGCCAGAATTGGCGCGTGCCGGGCTTGGCAATTGCCGTCATCAAGGATGGTGCGCCTATCTATACCAAGGGCTTTGGGTGGCGCGATGGGGCTAAGACCCAAGCTGTAACGCCCGATACTTTATTTGGCGTTGCCTCGCTCACCAAGGCTTTCACTTCGGCCACGGTGGCGCTTTTGGTGGATGAGGGCAAGCTTGCGTGGGATGAACCCGTCACCACCTATCTGCCAGAGCTTAAAATGGCCGGCGGGGTGGAATATGCCAGCTTGAGCCTGCGCGACATGCTCTCACATCGCACAGGCCTCGGCACGCACGATTTGGTTTGGTACAATAATGAAAAGCTGAGCAAGACAGAGCTTTTGGCGCGCTTGCCTTATTTGGACACGTCAGCACCCCTACGAAGCCAGTATAAGTACAACAACCTCATGTATATTTTGGCGGGCCTTGTTGTGGAACGCGCAGCGGGACAGTCGTGGGAGGCTTTTACAGAGGCACGCTTGCTGAAACCCTTGGGCATGGGGCGAACGGGTTTTAGTCCGAGCCAAATGGCCCACGATGCTGACTTTGCCTTTGGCCATAAACTTCTACCAAGCAAGCAAGCCGTGCAAATCCCCTTGCGGCCCGAAGATGCGATTGGCCCAGCGGGTGAGCTGCATAGTTCGGTCACTCAGTTTATTCCTTGGATGGAATTGCAACTGGGCCGCGGCCAATATCGTGGCCAGCGCTTGATCTCCGTGGCCCAAAGTGAGGCGATGTGGGCACCGCTTGTCTCCACCGGCGGTCAACCCGAGGCGACGGAGTTGAGCCGTGGCCTTTATGGCCTAGGCTGGCGAACAGATTTTTATCGTGGCATGCGCCGGGTCGCCCATGGCGGCAATCTTAATGGCTTTTCGTCCCGCGTGACCCTGTTCCCAGAGCAGAATGTCGGGATCGTCGCTTTTGCAAATATGCGCGGCACACCTTTGCCCGGCCATGCGAGCCTGGATTTGTTTGATCGTTTAATGGGGTTGGCACCTGCCAATTGGTCAGCCCGGGGGCTTGCCAGGCGTGATGCCAACGAGGCCAAGGCCGCGACCCAAACCCCGCCTGCGCCCATCCCCAACACCACGCCTTCGCGAGAGCTTGCCGCTTTTGTCGGCACTTATAGGCATAAGGGCTATGGCACTTGGGCGGTCACCCTCGACGAGGCGGGATTGCAGGGGACCTATAACGAGATGCCAATCCGACTAAAGCATTGGCATTATGATGTATTCAATGGCCAGCCAACGCGTGAAGATGACGACGATCTTCTGGATGTAAAGTTCGCGTTTCAAGCCGATATGGCTGGTAAAATCCGGTCCTTAGAAGTGCAGATGGATAGTGATTTCCCGCCTGCCATATTTGTCCGGACATCTGGCTAAGCTAGATCACGCGACCTCCCACCAAATTGCAGTTCTTAAGTCATGGATTTGTCATAACGACTGATCCGAACCGCGCTGCCGCACGTAATCACACTAACCAAATCAGGTGCGGACTAGGATCGGAGAGATCAAATGGCCACGTATGAGACAGCCGAAGCCCAAAGCGCGACGCGACGGTTTGTTAAACAGGCTATGAAGGCACCCTTGCTGGAGCATGATCACGAACGTGAGCTTGCCGTTGCCTGGCGTGATCATCAAGATGAGCGCGCGCTGCATGAATTAACGACCGCCTATATGCGGTTGGTGATCTCCATGGCTGCCCGCTTCCGTAATTACGGTTTGCCGATGAGCGACCTCGTCCAAGAGGGCAATATTGGATTGATGCAAGCGGCTGCGCGCTTTGAGCCCGACCGCGAAGTGCGCTTTTCCACCTACGCAGCTTGGTGGATCCGATCAGCGATCCAGGACTATGTTCTGCGCAATTGGTCCATTGTTCGCACCGGCACGACAGCCGCGCAGAAGTCGTTGTTCTTCAATCTGCGCCGACTGCGTGCCCTGATCAGTGACACGGGCGAAGCTATGATGACGCGGGAGAACCGCGAGATCATCGCTACCAAACTAGGGGTTAGCGAACGGGAGGTCGAGCAAATGGCTTCGCGCCTGTCTGCCAACGACCGTTCCCTAAATGCGCCGATGTCTGATGGCATTGATGGCGGCGGCGAATGGCAGGACTTGTTGCCAGACGAAGGTATTCTGCCCGATCAAGACGTGATGGAGCGCACCGATACCGAGCGGCGCACCAATTGGATCCAAGAAGCGCTAAAGTCTCTGAATCCGCGCGAACTCGCCATTATTCATGAACGGCGTTTAACCGATGAAGGCGCAACGTTGGAATCCTTGGGCGTACGCATGGGCATCTCGAAGGAGCGGGTTCGCCAGATTGAGCATCAAGCCATGAAGAAACTAAGGGCCGCCTTGATCAAAAGGGTTGGGGACCCTGAAGATAGCGGCCTCCTGCCAGACGTTTGATCGGTTCGTTAGCGCACCACGGCACGGTCGGCATAGAGAACCGCCGTATAAATGCCCTTGGAGCCTGTCATACGAACTGGAACCGATACGCCCATTTTGCCGACATCGGCTAGCCAGATTTCAAGGCGGATTGGCTCGCGCGATTCACCTGGCTTCTTCTGATTAAATCCCGCCACTTCGGTATAGGTGCCACGGCAATAGGTGGCTGGGCCTTTGTAGGCTGGTGTAGAAACGTTTTCGGTTCCAACATATTGGGTGCGGATGTCATAGCGTCGCTTGCCATCAAAAATCTTCACGGCACCACCACAGGCCCGCCCAGCGTCCCGACCGGTCACGAGTGAAAGCTCCATCAGACCTGTAACTGGGTCGACCGATTCAAGTTTTTGGGCTAAAGTTGCAGGTGGAAAGCCCATGCTGCTCCACATCGGTGCCGCCGTCACATCCACATTGCGGCCCCCAAAGGCCATGGTGATGCGGCGCCTTTTGCCATTGGTTTCTTGGTTGACGAACGACCTAGGCTTTAACTGGCCGTTATCAATCGCGCCTTTGACGGTTGCAACGCCAGCATCATTATTGAATGAAGCGGCGATACCAGAGGTGCGATATGTCGCCTCACCGCTATAGCTTTCTTGCGACAGACTGACTTTGAACGAGCCTCTTGCCAGCTCCAACGGCCCAATTCTCGCCCGCAACGAAATATCGACCGATCGGCTCTGACCCGGGCTCAAAGAAGTGAGGAGACTTTGGGAGGGGCCGTTCTGGGCGATACTGGGGGTTGCAAGCACACAAAGGGCCGCAATCGAACGCACCAGCGAGACTTTTGACATCAGAATTTCTTTCGTTTCGGCTTTTAGACGAAGGCTAAGCTAGGCTTTCCTTCCTGAACGCAAGGTGATTGCTTATGGTCGCAAATGTGGCGTTGTCTAGCCACTGGCTGCACTAGCAATAGCCCGTCGGTCTTAGTTTCGCTGATCTTTTTTAGTAAGTTTGACAAGCAATTTGAAGCTGCGCCCGCCACTGGGCAATCAAGGACGGGAGTAGTTCAGGCGCGTTACCGGCGTCACTTAAATGGACGTCCACAACGCGCGCAGCTTCGCCAAGCGCGGCAAAGCCAAACGTAGCGGCATTGCCGGCTTGAACATGGGCAAGACGGCGCAATTCTTCAAAAGTGCGGGGTTCGGCAAAGCCGAAGTCGACTTCACTTTGTAGCCCTTCGATCGTGCTCAGGTCTTCCCTTAGGCTGACCATATAGCTTGCCTTAATGGCTGATAAATCTGGCGGACTACCCAACGCTAGCATGCCTTTTCTCCTTATGTTTCTCACAGATACAGCAAAATGCTTATCGCTTTCATAAGCCTGAACACCATTTTCAGGAGGCTTTATGACAGATTTACTACACTCTCTCCGGCCTCTAATTGTTGATTTATAATGATTATTTTTCATATTCTACAATTTTGTCGTCTTAAAGTCATTAAACTGTCATATAAGTGTTGTCAGGCCGTCACTTTAGTGTCACATTTGACTGACGGGACAGATTAGGTCGCGCAATTTTGTGGGTCATTGAGGAGATAGCCATGACACACCGTTTTGTTGGACTACTTGCGTTTGCGGTTTTGGCTGCTGGTTCTGCACAGGCAGAAATTGCTGATCAGAAGGTGTTGGCCAATGCTGCACCTGAGGTGGTTTTCAAGCAGATTGAGCAGGCTGCGACCAAAATGTGTGCCGAGGCCGCGCGTCGGGATCGGGTGGTGAATGAGGCTCACTGCGTCAACACCCTGATTGCCTATGCCGTAGCCGAAGCCGATCGTCCCAGCTTAACCGCTGTTGCTCTAGCTGAGCGTCCTGCAATCTCAACCGTGCGGGTTCAATTGCCAGAGGCACGTCCAAGCCTGCAAACAACGTCGCTGGCCCAGTAATCTGGGCCGCGCTCGGCGGGCGAGCATGTCGTAAAGGCTTGCTATGCTGCCTTAGCCGTCCGTCAAGCGGGCGCGGGAAAGTTTTACTTGAAGTTGGCGCACCTCTTTATCGGCTAGCTTCACCTGCGCCGCCACATCGGAACGGATGCGGGCGACATCAGTTGGGCTCAACAAGGCACAATCCCGGTCTATCTGCGCCGTGCCACAGAATTTCTTGCCATCGGCTCGCACGACGAAGAATGAGGGGTCCAGTTCATTCCCTCGCGCGGCGAGCGCTTGGCTGACTTCTAACCGAGCCAACGCTTGATCAAGCGCCCGCTCAAGACCCTCATACTGGCTTTGAGTGATGATCATTGGACCATCAAGGCTGGCTTGAACCGCAACAACATCGGCCTGTTCAGCGGCTTTAGCTGCAGCAGCAGCTTGCGCGGCCCATTTGGCCGATCGACTTGCCTCGGCCTCTGCAAGCGCTTTTAAGCCCTTCAACGAGGCGGCTGGCAATGCTGCGGCCGGTGCCGCTGCGGGCGCTGGAGGCTCAGGCGGCTCGGGTGGGGCCGGGACGGCAGCCAAGGTATAGGTGTCAAACTGGGGGGCTGCGGCGGTCATCACCAAGCGAGGTGTGGTATGCACCAATCGTCCGCGAAAAACCTCGTCGACTAAGCTCTTGTTGCTGGCCGCGAGCGCGCGCTGAGGCTGAGTGGCAGCAGGGCTTCTGCTAGCCAGCGTCGTCGAGGCGCCCATATCCACCTTGCGGGTTATTGTGGTGTTGCCGTAGGGCAAGCCCAAAGCCAATTTCAGGCCGTCAAGACTGGAGGCGCGGGCGTCTGGCGTTGCCCACAAGCCATTTATAGAGCCTGCAGCCCCAAAGCTGGCCAGCAGGACCGCAGCGGCACATAATGAAAGTCGATATTGCAAGGCTAATCACCTCATGAGCGGCATGCGGGGAGGGCCACTAACTCCCTTCCACCCTATCAAAGCAGGCTCGTCAACGCGCTTCAGCGTATTTCCGTGCAATCTAACATAAGTTTAACAATGCGGTCATGGAAAGCCCATGTTCGGGTGCAAAGAAGTGAAATCAGTTTAGTCGGCGCGCGAAATGCGCGCCTCCACGCCTATCTTGCGCGAAAGAATTGCCGCGCGGCGTCAAGGCCAGCGGACTTGACCTGCTCGGAAGCTAAAGCTGTGCGATTAAGCACCAACCATCGCGCGTAAGGTGTCGGGTATAGACAAGCCACACACGCCATTCTCGACCTTGTCATCAAGTCGCAGTATCAGAAGCCATGACTGTACGAATCATCCACACCCTCGCCGATATTGCTGATCATTATGACGCCGTCCTATGTGACGTGTGGGGGGTGATCCATAATGGCCGGGCGGCTTATCAAGCGGGCTGTAACGCGCTTGCCGCGTTTCGTGAGTTGGGCAAGCCTGTGGTGCTGATCTCAAATGCGCCGCGCCCGTCCAATGTGATCCCGAAGCAATTGGAAGCGCTTCAGGTGCGCCGCGATGCCTGGGATGCGATCGTGACCTCAGGCGATGCCACACGAGCAGAGATCGAAAAGCGCGGTCCACGTGGCTATAAGATCGGCCCCTCGAAGGACGAAGGGCTGTATGATGGCCTGCCGGTCGACTTCCGCCCTGCTGAGACCGCTGATTATGTCATCTGCACGGGCTTGCGTGACGATTTGAGTGAGCCGCCCGAAAGCTACCGCGAAGAGTTGGCAACCTTGGCCGCCCGCAACCTGCCTTTCATCTGCGCCAATCCAGACCGGGTGGTGCAATTTGGTGGCCATTTGATCCCATGCGCAGGGGCTTTGGCTGATATTTATGAAGAATTGGGTGGCCCCGTCATCATGGCGGGCAAGCCCTATGCACCGATTTATGACCTGACGATTGCCGAGGCCGAGCGTCTGGCTGGCAAGCCACTCGCGCGCGAGCGCCTGTTATGCATTGGCGACGGCGTGCAGACTGATGTGGCCGGAGCGCATGGCCAAAAGCTGGATTGTCTGTTTGTTGCAGGTGGTATTCACGCAGCCGAGCTTTCCAATGCCGACGGGTTGGATGGCGGCAAGGTAGAGGCTTTCCTCGCCTCCTACCGCGTCGACGCACGCTGGGCGATTGCTGAACTGGCTTAAGCCAGACTTATCCGTTTAAGGGCATAGAGAAAGCGCCCTAAACCCGCTATGCAAGTGGCATGATCGATTCCATCGCTGACGGGGTTTTGCCCGACCACATTCTGCAGGCCTTGGCCGATGGCGGCGCCATCACGGCCGCCAACCCTTTTGCCGAGAAACAAATCCAGCCCGCCAGCCTTGACTTGCGCTTGGGCGACTTTGCCTATCGGGTGCGCGCTAGCTTTTTGCCGGGCCAAGGCCGCACGGTGTCGCAACGCTTAAGCGAGAGCGATTTGGTGCTGCATAAGCTGGATTTGCGTGAAGGCGCGGTGCTTGAAACCGGCTGCGTTTACTTGGCCCCCCTCCAAGAAAGCCTCGCGCTTCCCGAAACGGTATTTGCGCTCGCCAATCCTAAAAGTTCTACCGGGCGGATTGATGTTTTTGTCCGCGTGATAGCCGATGGTGCGACCAGCTTTGACCGTGTGCGCGCTGGCTATCAAGGCCCGCTGTGGGTTGAGATTTGCCCGCGTACCTTCTCCATTCTCGCCCGCCCGGGCGACCGCTTGGCCCAGCTGCGCTTGAAGAAGGGCCAGACCCCGACGCTGCAACGCCTCGATTTGAACCTCGATCTATCCCACGAGTCCCTCGGCCCGGTTATAGGATATCGGGCACGCCGCCATGCGCCCTTATTGGACCTTGCAAAAGTGGGCGGCCACGCGCCGCGCGACTGGTTTGAGCCTTTGACGGCGCGCGATGGTCGCTTGGTTCTGGACCCCGGTGAGTTTTACATTTTGGCCAGCCAGTCTGGTCTGTCGATCCCGAAAGATGTCGCGGCAGAAATGGTAGCGACGGCCGAAGACTTGGGCGAATTCCGCGCCCATTATGCAGGCTTTTTTGACCCGGGCTTTGGCGCGAAAGATCATGGCAGTGCGGGTGCGCGGGGCGTGCTCGAAGTGCGCGGACGCGACGTGCCTTTTGTACTGGAACATAATCAGCCGGTGGCCCGTCTGATTTATGAGCCCTTATCGTCGGCCCCTGAAGCCTTTTATGGCGATGTCGGCAGCCATTATCAGGGCCAAAGCTTGAAGTTATCGAAACTGTTTGAGCCATGGTCCTAATATGTTGATCGCCTCCATTTCTCCCATAGACGGCCAAAAACTGGGCGAAGTCCCTGCTGCTTCGGCGGAAGACTGCCGTGAAGCGTGCGAGACCGCACACGCGGCTTATGTCGCTTGGCGGGCTATTCCGGCACCGCGGCGGGGGGAGTTAGTTCGGCTATGGGGGCAGGAATTGCGTGCCCGCAAGCAAGAGCTCGCCGACATGGTGACGCTGGAAGCGGGCAAAACCCGCTCTGAAGCCTTGGGCGAAGTGCAAGAAATGATCGACATGGCCGATTATGCGGTCGGCCTGTCACGGCAGTTGGCGGGCTTGACCTTGGCGTCAGAGCGGCCGGGCCATCATTTGTTGGAACGCTGGAAGCCCTTGGGCCCGGTACTGGTCATCAGCGCGTTTAACTTCCCCGTCGCGCTCGATAGCGTGGAACGCCATGCTGGCGCTGGTTTGCGGTGATCCCGTGATTTGGAAACCATCGGAAAAGACGCCGCTTTGCGCGCAGATCACCTGCGCCATCTTCAACCGCGCTGTGGCGCAATTTGGTGCGGAAGCCCCCGCCGGCCTGATCCAAGTGCTGCAGGGTGATGCCAAGATCGGGGCAGCGCTGGTTGAGCACCCGCTGATCCGGCTGGTGTCGGCTACTGGGTCCACCCGCATGGGCCGTGAAGTGGCCAAAGCCTGTGCGACACACCTCAAGCGCAGCTTATTGGAGCTAGGCGGCAATGGCGCGATGATTGTGCGGCCCAGTGCCGATCTTGATCTGGCCGTGCGTGCCATTGTGTTTTCCGCTGTGGGGACCGCAGGGCAGCGCTGCACCACGCTGCGCCGCCTGATTGTGCACCCTGATATCAAGCAAGATCTGACCCAGCGCTTGGTCCGCGCCTACAAAAGTCTGCCGATTGGCGATCCGCGCAAGCCCGAAACGCTGATCGGTCCGCTGATTGATGCAGAGTCTGTCGCCACCATGACCCGCGCCCTAGAGACCGCCCAAGCCGAAGGTGGGCGCGTGCTGGTGGGTGGTCAGGCTTTGCACGGCAATTACGTCCAACCTGCACTCGTTGAGATGCCGGCCCAGACTGCCATCATGCAAACCGAGACCTTTGCCCCCATTCTCTATGTCGTGGAGGCCGAAAGCTTGGCCGAGGCCATCGCCATCCAAAATGATGTGCCTCAAGGTCTGTCGTCCTCCATCTTTACAACTGACCTGCGCGAGGCTGAAACCTTCCTATCGCAGGCAGGCTCGGATTGCGGGATCGCCAACGTCAATATCGGCACCTCGGGTGCGGAAATTGGTGGCGCTTTTGGTGGCGAGAAAGAGACAGGCGGGGGCCGGGAAGCAGGCTCTGACGCTTGGAAGGCCTATATGATCCGCCAGACCCAAACCATCAATTACTCCACCACCTTGCCCTTAGCGCAAGGCGTTGTGTTTGATCTGTAAGCAAGGGATGCACGCAACCGCGATGGGCATTATAGGCAGATGATGAGCCAATATTCCGCCACGACCCGCGGTGTCCGCATTCAAGTGACGCCGGTTTTCCTCGACGATCAATCCGATCCTGAGGAGAATGATTTCATGTGGGCCTATACGGTCGAGATCGCCAATTTGTCGGAACAAACCGTGCAGCTAACTGCGCGGACGTGGAAGATTATCGACCATCACGGCGTCACCCAAGTGGTGCAGGGCCCGGGCGTTGTTGGCGAACAGCCCATCCTGCGCGAGGGCGACAGCTTCACGTATACCTCAGGCTGCCCCCTCTCGACGCCCTCAGGCCTGATGATGGGCAGCTATCTGATGCAGACCGACAACGGCGAAACCTTCGAAGCCCAAGTCCCGGCCTTTTCGCTCGACAGCCCGTTTGAGAGTCGTCGCTTGAATTAGGGGGCATTATAGCCCCTCTCCCCCATAGGGGGCGCGGGGAGTGGTCGAACAAACCGCAAAAATCTCCCGATCAACAAAACCCCGCCTTAACGCACCGCCTGTATCATCGCGGTTATGGAAGCCACACCACATGCACCGGGCGAGCCAATCGTCCTGTCCCAAATTATGCCGACCCCTATTCGCCTGATCTTTGGTGGAGTTGGCCTTGCCGGGACAATTTTATTGTTGGTCGGGCTTGGACCAGCCCTTTGGCCACCCTCTTCCTGACCCTGTTCTGCGGCATTATTGTGCTGGGCGGCCTGTCTGTGACGTTGGCCTTTGTGGCGTGCTCAGCCCTTGGTCCGGACCAGACTTGGGAGATAAGTCCGGGTAAACTGACCATCACCTATCAGTTGTTCGACCAGACCTCAGTCAAGACCTATGACTTACACGATCTGGAGAGCTGCGAAGTGGCAAGCTCCCTGAATGATTCTGGTGTCGAGACCTATCAATTGGTTTGCCGTTTGCCACTTGGCAAAACGGTTCAGACCGGGCTGGAGAGCACGCCGCTATTCTTGGCGATCCTTGCATTCCTAAGCGCACCCATAGCAACTTCGCAAGGGGCTTCCTACGCGGAAACCCGGCTAAGATCGCCTGACTTTTCCAAAAGCGAAGAAGCCGAACGGGCGCTTGCGCATCTATTGGCACGTTAGAGCCTAGATCAGGCGAGCTCACCCAACAAATAGCTGTCAGCGCGACCGGTCACGCGGGCTTGGATCAAGGCACCGGCTTGACCGCCGGGTACTTGGATTTCGGCAAAGCTATTGAGGCGGCCCTTGCCATCGCGCTCGATCAGCACGGTTTGCGTCGTGCCAATTTGGCTATCGAGATAGGCGGCTAGTGCCTGCTGGCCCTTGTCGCGCAACAGGGCGGCACGCGCCTTGATAGTCGCCTTGTCCAATTGCGGCATGCGCGCGGCCGGTGTTTCTGGACGGGGTGAGAAAGGGAACACATGCAGGAAGGCAAGGCCGACTTCATCCACCAAAGCCAGCGAGTCTGCGAAATGGGCTTCGGTTTCGGTTGGGAAGCCCGCAATTAAGTCGGCACCAAAGGCGATATCGGGCCGGGCAGCGCGCAAGCGGGCAGCGAGCAGAATCGCATCAACGCGCGTATGGCGGCGCTTCATGCGCTTCAAGATCATGTCCGCACCATGCTGCAGCGAGAGATGCAAGTGCGGCATCATGCGCGCTTCTTCAGCAAACAAGCGGAAAAGGGTGTCGTCAATCTCTACCGCATCGACCGACGATAGGCGCAAACGCTTGAGGTCTGGCACCAGCTTCAAAATGCGCTGGACCAAATCGCCTAACGTGGGCTGGCCTGGCAGGTCCGCGCCCCAAGACGTCATATCGACGCCAGATAACACGACTTCCGGCACGCCTTTGGCAACCAAACGGCCAATCATCGCAACCACTTCCCCGGCAGGGACCGAGCGTGAATTGCCGCGTCCAAACGGAATGATACAAAAGGTGCAACGATGGTCGCAGCCGTTCTGGACTTGAACATAGGCGCGCGCCCGGTCTTGCACGCCATCGATCAGATGGCCTGCCGTCTCACGTACGCTCATGATGTCATTGACCAGCACCCGCTCTGTCTGGCCCCCAGCGAGGGCAACAAAGGTTTGGGGTTCGGCCTTTTCGGCATTGCCAATCACGCGGTCGACTTCGGGCATGGCCGCGAACATAGCTGGATCGATTTGAGCGGCGCAGCCGGTTACCACAATGAGCGCATCGGGCTTTTGCTTGCGGGCCCGGCGGATGGTCTGGCGCGCTTGGCGGACAGCTTCGCCTGTCACCGCGCAGGTGTTGACTAGCACGACATTGGACAGCCCAGCATCCTCAGCGAGATTGCGCATGGCCTCTGATTCATACAGGTTTAGGCGACAGCCAAGGGTGATCGTCTCAATCGACCCGCGTGGGTCAGAGACGGGCATGTCGGTTTCTGGCAGGACTTCAGGGGTCATAAGGGTCTGGACTGTGCTTTCTAGTCAGATGCTTGGTCGCTCAGCCATTGCGTCTGCCGTTGAGGGTCCCAATATCATAGGTCCAAGGCAAATGCAGGGCCTTGATGTAGGAGCGACTGACACATGTTCGGAATGGAATGGAGTAATGGCTTCACCTTTGGCTTCCTCTTCGCCCTAGTTCTAGGGCTCTGGGCTGTGATCAACATCCTCCAGAATGAACGGACCGGGCCTTTTGGCAAAGCGGTGTGGTCGGTACTGGTGATGTTCGTGCCGTTTTTTGGCTTCGTGGCATGGCTGTTGTTCGGCCCAAAAGCCACAAAAAACCGGATCGGCTAGACAACCGCGCCTGAAAGGCGATCTTGGTTGCTGCAAATGTGACCGGGTGCCATAGAAACGCCATCCGACGCAGCCTATGGTCTGCGAACTCACCGGGGCGGCGTTCATGCAAGTCTATCTGCCCATTGCGGAAATGGCAGTAAGCCCGTGGCTCATGGCCACTTTGGGGCTGGTGGTCGGCTGCTTGTCTGGCATCTTTGGGGTTGGCGGTGGCTTTCTGATGACGCCGCTTCTGATGCTCATCGGCATTCCCGCCCCAGTTGCCGTTGCTGCCGGGGCAAGTCTCGCTGCAGCCTCGTCTATGTCGTCCGTCGTGGGCCAGTTTGAGCGGCGCGGCGTTGATTTGCGTATGGGCCTTGTGATCTCTATCGGCGGCATCATTGGCGTCGGCATCGGCTCGCTTCTGTTTAGCTGGTTGAAGTCGCAAGGTGCGGCAGAAGCCACGGTCCGTATCGCCTATACCATTCTTCTGGGCTCCCTCGGCTCCAGTCTCGTTTGGGAAAGCTTGCGCGCGATTGCCAAGTCCCGGGCGGGCGGGCCACCAGCCAGTTTCCGTAGGTCCACTAACGACATTGCCCATCTGTTGCCGTTTAAGGTCAGGTTCCCGCGCTCTAAACTGGTGATCAGCATCATCCCGCCTTTAGCGATCGGGATTGGCGTAGGCATCTTATCGGCCATCATGGGCGTCGGCGGTGGGTTCATTCTGATCCCTGCTTTGGTCTATATCATCCACATGCCGCCAAATTTGGTCGTCGGCACGTCGACCCTACAGGTCTTGATCACAGCGTCGGCTACGACATTCTTGCAATCAGCGGCCAATGGCAGCCTCGACTTGGTGCTGTCAGGGCTGTTGATCGTGGGCGGCGTGATGGGCGCACAGGTCGGCGTCATTATTGGCCGCAAGCTGAAGGGGGAGCAATTGCGCGCACTTTTGGGCGCCTTGGTCCTGTTGGTGGCTCTGCGACTGGCGGCAGATTTGGTGTTTGTCCCTTCGACTTTGTTTGAGCTGTCCTCGCCCGGGGGTGGGCTATGATGGCGCGCTTCTCGCTCTGGATTGTCTTGCTGCTGGGCTTCATCATTGGGCCGGCTGCGCAAGCGCAAAGCACGCAAGTTTCAGCTGCTTTGATTGATGACGCGGTATTGGTCACGTCCAGCTTTACGGGGGCCAAGGTCACAATCTTTGGCTCGGTACGGGCGGGCTCTGTTGGTCGGACCGATATTGTCGTGGCCGTTCGTGGTCCAGACCGCCCAGCTTGGATTGCTCAGCGCAAGCGCACGGCGGGCTTATGGATCGGCAAGGATCAGATCAATTTCGCCGCCGCGCCCACTTTCTTCGGTGTGGCTAGCGCCCGCCCGCTTGAACAGATTGCCCCCAGCGACACCCTTTCGCTCTATGGGCTCAGACCCAAAGGCCAATTGGACATCGCCAAAGCCAGTGCCGACTCACCCTTGGCGGAGACTTTGATTGACGCCTTTGTGGCCCAGCGTCAGCGCGAAAAACTCTATGTGGACGATCCTAACGGCGTGAAGCTGCTTAAAGGCGGCTTGTTCCGCGCTGATATTCAGATGCCGGACCGCACGCCGCCGGGTCTCTATACCGCCAAAGTCATGGTATTCCGTAATGGCAGGCCGGCACAGTCGACCTTGACGACTTTGGTTGTCACCAAGGTGGGGGCCGAACGTGCCCTCTTTGAATTTGCGAGAGATCATGCTGTATTGCATGGACTAGCAGGGGTCCTGCTGGCACTTATAGCGGGGCTATCGGCTGCAGGGATTGTCAGGCGCTTTGCACCGGGTTGAGGCCTAGTTCGCCGTGCGTCAGATCTGACGCACATCAGGTCGATCTAGCTTTATATTTTTGAGCCTATGTGCCGCGAAAATCTGTTTCAGATTTTGCGCGCGAGGCTCTAAGGCGCTGTGATGGCGCAAGGAGACAAGTATGCGCCGTCGAGATGTTGCCCCAAAAGCCCCTTGGATCCTTGGTGTCTTGGGTTTGGTGCCGTTTTTTGGAACTTTGGCAGGCAGCGTTTTGGCCACGTCCCCCTACGATGGTGTGTCCACGACTTTGTTTTTTGCCTATTCTGGCGTGATCCTTTCGTTCCTAGGCGGTGCGCGCTGGGGCTTTGAGATTGGGGCACGCCCAGAAGCACCGGGCTTTTTGACTCTTTCCGCTGCAGTTCTGCCTTCGCTGGTCGCGGCTATGGCCATCGTCACCCAATATGTTGCCCCGCTTATTGGCCTTGGCATGTTGGCAGGTGGATTTATCCTGATGTGGGTTTGGGACTTTGTCTCGACAGGGGGCGGCACGCGGCGTTGGCCGCTCTGGTACCGGCCCTTGCGGACCATTTTGACCCTTGGTGCACTTTTGGCGCTAGCGGGTAAAGCCTACCTAACCATGCAGGTTTAGAGCCAGCTTTACTTCTTTATCTCGCAAATGCGGATGAATTGGGCTTTTTCTGGCTGATAGGGCTGGCTGCGCACGATGGTGTTCTCCTCGCAGGCCTCCTTGCGCACGGCCTTCAGGCAGGCGCGCTCGTCCGTCTTCATTGGATTAGGGCCGCAGACAAAGCCGTCTTTAATCAAGCCCGCTTCGACTTTGGCGGTCGGGCTGTTTTGCGGAAAGCGCGTCACCAAATCCTGCTTCAAGGCCAAGGTTGCGCGCTTATCCACATCCGCAGTCGCGGTCGCATCCGGGCGGGCCTCAACTTGCGCTTCGGCAGCTGGGGCCTGCTTGGCGGGCTTACAGCCTGCAAGCCCCATCAGACTAATCCCAAGTATCAGTCCAAGGGCAAAGTGTTCGCGGCGCACGATCACGAGATAAACCGCCAGCTCGCGCCATCCTTGCCATCGGTCACTTCAACCCCACGCGCGGCCAGTTCAGCGCGCAGGCGGTCTGCCTCTGCCCAATTGCGATTGGCGCGGGCTTCAAAGCGGGCTTGCACCATGGCTTCAATCTCAGCCGTGACATCGTCTTCAACTGCTGTTCCTGCCCGCGACAGCCAAGCCTGAGGCTCTTGCCCCAAAATGCCTAAAAGCAAGCCCGCACCCAAGAGCTCAGCTTTAGCACGCTTGCGGTCCTCAAACGTCTCCGCCTTATTGGCCTTGCGCGCGAGCATCGAGAGCTCGGCGAGAGCCTTTGGTGTGTTAAGGTCGTCACACAGTGCGGCCAAAATCCCCTCGGGCAGGACAGGTTCGACACGTTCGTTCCAAACCCCGTCCAAAGCGCGATAAAGCCGGTCCAGCGTCTTCATGGATTGCAGGATCAACTCATCGGTCCAATCCAGCGGCGCGCGATAATGGGCAGAGAGGAGGGCAAGCCGCAGCGCTTCGCCGGGCCAGCGTTCCACCAATTGATGTACCAATTCCACATTGCCGAGTGACTTCGACATTTTGTCGGAATTCATCGTCAAAAAGCCGTTGTGCATCCAGATCGTTGCCAGTGGCGTGCCGTCATGGGCGCACACCGATTGGGCAATTTCGTTTTCATGGTGTGGGAAGATCAGATCATGGCCACCACCATGAATGTCGATGGTGATGCCTAGATTGGTTTCAATCATGGCCGAGCATTCGATATGCCAGCCTGGGCGCCCCGAACCAAATGGCGCATCCCAAGCGGGCTCACCGGGCTTAGCTGCTTTCCACAAAGCAAAGTCAGCAGGATCGCGCTTATTGCCATCGACACTGATGCGCGCCCCGGCCTCATTGTCTTCCAGATTTCGGTTTGACAGCTGCCCATACGTCGCCATGGACGGCACATGAAAATAGACCCCATCAGGCGTGGTATAAGCGTGACCCTTATCCAACAAGCGGCCAACAAGGGATATAATGTCATCCATATGGGTGGTGACTTTTGGCTCTAAACTGGGTTGCAGTGTGCCAAGTGCAGCCATATCCCCCTGATAGATTTTCGTAAACTTCTCTGTAATTTGACTAATATCAACGCCTTGTTCCAAGGCGGCAGCGTTGATTTTGTCATCAACATCGGTGATGTTTCGCGCATAAACCACTTGGTTTTCGCCATAAATGGCGCGCAGAAGCCGGAAAAGTGTGTCGAAGACAACAGCCGGACGACCATTGCCGATATGCGCAAAATTATAGACCGTGGGCCCGCAAACATAGAGCGTGACGCGTTGCGGGTCTTGCGGCACAAAGCGCACTTTTTCACGTTGCAGGGTATTGAACAGTTCTATTTCACGCATCATGTGATCCAAGACGAAGAGCCAACGTAGACTCTTCAGTGGTTTGAGTGTTTGATATTGCTCCAGTCCTGTAGACTGAAATGATGCTGACGCGAAGACGGCATAAACGGTGCGCCTATATGTTTAGACGCATGAAACGAAATCAGGGCGGGCGTTAAGACCGGAAATCCGGCTCGACCTCCGACCCCTTTGAAAGGGGCAGAAGCTCATGGACGCGATTACAGACCCGCGCCTCATCTCTGAGGTAGCACAAACCGAACGACCAAGCCGCGACGAGGCAATGGCCGCCGTGCGCACCCTGTTGCGTTGGGCTGGCGATAATCCAGATCGGGAAGGCCTGATCGACACGCCAAAGCGTGTTGTTGAAGCTTACCGCGAATTCTTTGCTGGCTATGAGATGGACCCAGCAGCAGAATTGAGCCGCACGTTTGAGGATGTCCAAGGCTATGACGATATCGTCATGCTGCGCGACATCGACCTCGAAAGCCATTGCGAGCACCACATGGTGCCGATTTTGGGCCGTGCGCACATTGCTTACATGCCAACCAATCGCGTCGTCGGCATCTCTAAGATTGCCCGCGTCGTTGAAATCTTCGGCAAGCGTTTGCAAACCCAAGAAACCATGACGGCTCAGATTGCAGACTGCATCACCGACGCGCTTCGCCCTGCGGGTGTTGCGGTTCTGTTGGATGCCAAGCACCAGTGCATGACAACCCGTGGGGTGCACCACCCCAATGTGGCAACCATTACCACCCAATTCACTGGCGTCTTTAAGACCGACCGGGAATTGAAAGACCGTTTCCTGCGTTTGGCAGGTTACAACTAAATCCTCCCCGATTTGTTGTGCGAATGCGCCGGGCGCTCACGGGTCCGGCGTTTTTGTTATGGGGCTTGGCGGCTTTGGCGGGTGGACGTGTGTCACCAACACAAAGCTCAACAGCATCAAGAGATACCAAGCGCCCATTTTGCTAAAAGGCACCATATCCCAGCCACCCTTTTGGTGCGGGTAGATCCACGTGTTGGTGAAAGTCCCGATATTCTCTGCAAACCAAATGAAGAGCGACACCAATAAGAAGCCAATCAGCATCGGCATCCAACGCGCTTTTTGAACCGGTGTGAAATAGACCCTCGTTCTGGCGAAAATCAGGATCGACAGCAGACAAAGGCCCACTCGAATGTCGGGTCCAAAATGATGGGTGAAGAAATTGACATAGGCACCAATTGCCAGAACCCATGTCGTCCAGATCGGCGGATAGTGGCTAAAGCGCAGGTCCATCAAGCGGGTTATACGGGCGATATAGCTGCCGACGCAGGCATACATAAAGCCAGTAAACAGCGGCACGCCCCCAATCTTGAAAAAGGCATCACCGGGATAAGTCCACGAGCCCATGTGGGTCTTGAAGAGCTCCATGATCGTGCCGACCACATGGAAGATGGCGATCACCTTGACTTCCTCAAGCCGTTCCAGCTTCAGCGCCACCAGCAAAACTTGCAGGGCAATTGCGGCCAAAAACAAGAAGTCAAACCGACTGAGCACCGCGTCTTCTTTCGGCCAGAACAGCATGGTTAGGATCAAGAGCGCCAACATGGCGCCGCCATAGAGGCAAGCCCAAGCTTGCTTGATGCCAAACATCACAAACTCAAACAGAGAGGAGCGCCACGCACTTCCCGTGGCCCAGATACGGGCTTGGGCATGAAGGGCGAGAGCCCCATTGCGGGTCTGATCATAGATGTGCAAGAACGAGACCTCTCCAACACCGGACGCACGGATAGCCTAGCGTCTAAACCTTGATTTGAGGCAAACATTTGGCCGCTGTTGCACCTTTCCCACAAGCTGGATCGACCCAAGAGCTAGAGCGCGGTCTTGCTTTAATGCCGCGCTTTGATGCCGATGGCCTGATCCCAGCGATCGCTCAAGAAGCTGTAACGGGCGAAGTCTTGATGCTGGCTTGGATGAATGCCGAGGCCTTGACCCTGACGTTAGAGACCGGGATCGCGCATTATTGGTCGCGCTCACGTCAAAGCTTGTGGAAGAAGGGCGAGACGTCGGGTCAGCTTCAACACGTGCAGGAATTGCGGATCGACTGTGATCAAGATGCCGTCGTGATGAAGGTCAAGGTCGATGGCGACGGTGGGTGCTGCCATGTCGGCTTTCAGACGTGCTTCTATCGTGCCGTGGCTGACAAGGATGGGCGCTTGATCCAGGTAGCACCTGACCCTGCGATTTGAGCCTCGCCTCGCACGCCAGCCTATTGCCCAAATCAGCAAAGCCGATACTGTTCTATCCATGACACAGAGATGGACCCGCCACAGGCGTGCCACCGGTCAGGGAGGAAATGATGATAAAAAGGCTCGTCGCAACCAGTGCGTTGCTCGTGGGATTGCTGGCCAGTGGCTGCGCACCCGATACGTCCAATAGTCCAGCTGCCAAAGTAGATGCCGCGCGCCTAACCGCCGCCGGGGCCGATGGTGACAATTGGATGAGCTATGGCCGCACTTATGACGAGCAGCGCTTTAGCCCACTCGATCAGATCAATCTAACCAATGTCTCAAAGCTCGGCCTTGCCTGGAGCCATGAATTCGATACCGATCGCGGCCATGAAGCCACGCCTATCGTCGTCGATGGCGTGATCTACACCACGACTTCATGGTCGAAAGTCTCTGCCTTTGATGGCAAGACCGGCAATCTGTTGTGGGCCTATGATCCCAAAGTTCCCGGCGAAACGGCGCATAAGGCCTGTTGCGACGTGGTCAATCGCGGTGTGGCGGTTTGGGGTGGTAAGGTATTCGTTGGTTCACTCGATGGTCGTTTGATTGCGCTCGATGCCCGCAATGGCAAGGAGATCTGGTCAAAGGTCACGGTCGATCAAGGTAAGTCCTATACGATTACCGGTGCCCCGCGCGTCGTGAAGGGCAAAGTCCTGATCGGCAATGGTGGCGCAGAATATGGCGTGCGCGGGTATCTCAGCGCTTATGATGTTGAAACAGGTGAGATGGCTTGGCGCTTCTACACCACCCCCAATCCAAAGGGCGAAGCCGATGGCGCGGTCTCCGACAAGATCTTGAAGGCAAAGGCCGACGCTACGTGGAGTGATGGCGCTTGGAAGGAATCTGGCGGTGGCGGCACCGTTTGGGATGCCATGGCCTATGACCCTGATCTAGACCTTCTCTATTTCGGCGTCGGCAATGGATCGCCTTGGAACCACAAAGTCCGCTCCGGTGGGAAGGGCGACAATCTGTTTGTCTCCTCCATCGTGGCGGTGAAGCCCGACACGGGCGAGTATGTTTGGCATTATCAAACCACACCAGGGGATTCTTGGGATTTCACCGCGACCCAGCATTTGATGCTGGCGGAACTGCCAATTGGCGGAAAGCCGCGCAAAGTCATCATGCAGATCCCCAAAAACGGCTTCTTCTATGTGATTGATCGGGCGACAGGTGAGCTACTCTCGGCCAATTCCTTGTTCCCGATGCCCAAAGAAGCCGATGTGCCAGCTGGCATGCCGATCCCTTGGGCGCATTCGGTTGATCTGAAGACCGGTCGTCCGAACGAGAACCCGTCGGCCCGTTATGCCAAGGCGCCTGCCTTGGTGTTCCCAGCTCCATTCGGTGTGCACAATTGGCACCCGATGGCGATGAGCCCGAAGGAAAGTCTTGTCTATGTCCCAGCCATGCTGGTCCCTGCCGCCTCTGGCGATGAAGTCGGTCCCTACAAGCAAGTTGCGGGGGCGTGGAACACAGGCGTCAATATGAGTTTGGCGGCTTTGCCCGATGATGAGGGCCAGCGCAAAGGTCTGCGCGCTATGCTGACCGGCATGTTGGTGGCTTGGGACCCTGTGGCGGGCAAGCCCCGCTGGATGGCACCGCGCAAATTCCCTTGGAACTCAGGTGTCCTCGCCACGGCAGGCGGCCTTGTGTTCCAAGGTACCTCGGAAGGCTTCTTGGAAGCGTTTGATGCGGCAAACGGCAAGCAGGTTTGGTCCTATGAGACCCAGAATGGCATCATTGCCCCACCTGTGACCTACCGGATTGATGGGGAGCAATATGTGGCAGTTATGGTCGGCTATGGTGGGGCGATTATTGCTGCCCCCTTAGCCGCCCCAGATCGGCCAATTAGCCTGAAGGGCCGCTTGATGGTGTTCAAATTAGGCGGCACAGCCACAGCGGCCAAATATGAGATGCCTGAAAAAATCGCCCTTGATCTCTCTGCTACCACAGTGGCGGCTGATCCAAAGGCGGGCTTCGACATCTATATGCGCCATTGCCAAGTCTGCCACGGCCATAGCGCCACTGGCGGCCTGTTGCCTGACTTGCGCTATTCGCCAGCGATCCAAGATGCGGCGACCTGGAAGGCGATCGTATGGGATGGGGCCAATGCCAGCCGTGGCATGGTATCCTTTAGCTCTTGGTTGAACCAGAAGGAGATGGAGGACATCCGCGCCTATGTGGTTCAACAGGCTAAGGTGCATTACAAGCAAGTGGGTGCGGAGGCGAAAGAGTCTCCTACCAAATAGGGTTGACCTAGGGTGCGATGCAGTTCTTTTTGCACCGATGATGGAATCTGACTCTCAATCGAGTGCGTCGCGGATGCTGGTAGCAGCCGCGGCGATCATCGCGGGCCTTTATTGGTTTGCCGATTTGCTGACGCCTTTGGCATTGGCAATCTTCCTATGGCTCACGATTGACGCATTCGCGCAATCGCTAAGCAAGCGCGTTAAGTTCCTGCCGCGCGCTGCGGCGGTCCCTGTCGCTATTCTGATTGTCTTCATCAGCCTTGCGGCGATTGTCGCCTTTGTCATTGAATATGCGGCGGTCTTTTCGCGCTCGCTTGGAGCCTATGAAATCCGCTTGGATGAATTGATCCGCCAAGGCTATCAGCTGGTAAACATGTCAGGTGCGCCACCCACGGTGGGGCAATTGTTCGCTAACCTCAATCCCGGTGCGGTGCTGCGCGGCGTGGCTGATGCGTTACAAAGTTTTGGTGGCCAAGCGCTGTTTGTCATCATTTATGTCGCTTGCTTGTTCGCGGCCCAAGCCAGCATGCCAGCCAAGCTGGAAGAGATTTTTAAGGACGAGAAGGAGCGCGGTCGCGCTACTAAAATCGGCAAAGCTATTGCCCGCTCGATGGAACAATATCTGTGGGTGCAGACGATTACGGGCTTGATGATTGCGGTTGCAAGTTGGGCTTTGTTTGCCGTCGTTGGCCTTGAGAATGGCCTGTTCTGGGCCACAATTATCTTTGTGTTGAGCTACATTCCAGTGGTAGGCGGTGCCGCAGGTAGCTTGCTGCCCGCCATATTCGCACTGGTGCAATTCACAAGTCCTGTTCCGGCCTTGGTGATTTTGGCCGGTACACAAGGGATTGGCTTTGTCGTCGGCAACATCATTCAGCCACGTATGACGGGCGATAGCCTGAATATCTCTGTGTTGGTTGTGTTTCTGTCTTTGGTGTTCTGGGGCAAGCTTTGGGGCGGCCCTGGTGCCTTCCTAGCCGTGCCAATGACTGTGATGTTGATGATTGTGCTCGCACAATTCCCATCCACACGCTGGATCGCCGTGCTGCTGTCCAATAATGGCAATCCAGATTCTAGCGTCGATATGGATGATCCACCTCTCAAAGGCGCTGCTGTATCCAATCAGGGTGACGTTAAGGAAGAAACCACAACTTCCAGCGATAATAAGGTCTAATCAGGGCTGAGATTGGCCCAAAAACCCGCCGGGCTTTGTTCGAGTAATGAGCGGGACGTAATGTATCGCCTGCGGGACAGGCATGGGAGGATAGCGATGTCGGTAGACGCAACGGATCGGCGGATCTCACCAGATGATCTGATTTCAGCGGCACTGGCCTTTCCAAGCTTTAAGTCGGGCGACCATCTCGAGGCTGCTGCGGAATCTTTCCTCACCCAAATTGCCCAAGATGCCACCGAAGATGATGTGCAGGGCCTTACCTCGGCAGACCTAGCTGCGCTCGCCGATGGGTTTTGGCGCTGGACCTCGCACAAGCGGGCCGACGCGCAAGATATTCGCCTCATCGACGCCAAAGGGGCGCAAGGTCAGTCTCTTGGGCGGGACATATTGGAGATTTGCGGCCCGGATATGCCGTTCTTGGTTGACAGCGTCATGGGCGAAATTGGGGCCCAAGGCGTTGAAGTGCGCGCTATGTTCCATCCGATCGTGTCCCTGAGCCGCGACCCAGATGGCATGCGTCAACCTGGCGGGGTACCGCTCACTGAATCGTTCATCCAAGTTCACTTACCACCCACGCCTCCATCAAAGCGCGATGCCATCCTGATGGGTGTGCGCGAGACGTTGCAGGATGTGCGCCTGTCAGTTGCCGATTATCAGGCCATGAAAAGCCGTATGAACAATGCGATCAAGGAATTGGCGGTGGCAAACACCAAAGCCACAGCGGATGAGATTGCTGAGTCTATCGCCTTCTTGAAGTGGCTAGCTGCTGATCATTTCGTCTTCTTTGGCGTGCGCTCCTACGATTATCCACGCGACAAAAATGGTGCGTGGATCAAGGACGAGCCCGATATTCGCGAAGACCTAAATCTCGGCATATTGCGTGATCCATTGCGCATGGTGTTGCGGCGCTTGAATGAGCCGTCGGTTCTCAGTGATGCCGTCCGCGCTTATATTGAAGAGCCTCAGCCCATCATTGTCGCGAAGTCCAATCTACGCTCACGCGTGCATCGTCGCACGGTAATGGATTATATTGGCGTCAAGCGCTTTGGCGAAAATGGCGAAGTGCTGGGGGAAGAGCGGTTTGTCGGCCTGTTCACCGCCGAAGCCTATGACCAAATGGTGCGCGATGTGCCGCTATTGCGTGGCAAGACCGAGCGGGTGATTTCGCGCGCGGGCCTTGTCCCCGGCAGCCACAACGATAAGCGCCTGCGCAATATCGTGGAAAATTACCCCCGCGATGAATTGTTCCAGATCGAAGAAGAAGACCTGACGCGGATTGCCTTGGGCGTTCAGCATCTGATGGACCGGCCTCGCACAAAGGTTTTTGTGCGCCGTGACCGCTTTGACCGCTTCATGTCGATCTTGGTGTTCGTTCCACGCGACCGCTATAATTCGGACGTTCGCGCCAAAATCGGCACCGCTTTGGCCGAAGCCTATGGCGGCAGGCTATCTGCCTTTTATCCATTGTTTGGTGATGCGCCCTTGGCGCGCGTCCATTATGTGATCGGCGTCACGGCCAATCAACACGCCAATCCCGATGTGGAGACCCTCGAGGCCCGCATCGCAGACATCACCCGGACGTGGGAAGATGGCGTCGAGGCCTTGGCAGAAGGCAAGTCACGCGCCTTTCAACACTATATTGCGGGCTTCCCCGCTGGCTATCGTGATAGCTTTAGTGCCGCTGAAGCGCTGCGGGATATTGAGGAGTTAGAGCAGGTTCAAGGCGAAGATGTGCGCGTGCGCGCTTATCGCCGTGAGGATGATCACGAAACCGTCTTACGGGCCAAGCTTTATAAGACGGGCGATCCAACCCCCTTGTCTGCTGCGGTGCCGATCTTTGAGAGCATGGGCCTCTATGTGGTCACCGAAACGCCGCACAAGATCAAGCGCACGATTGACGACACCGATGAACTCGTATGGGTGCAAGATGTCTCGATGCGCACTTTCAATGGCCGCGCGCTCGACTTCAAGGTGGTTGAAGGCTCGTTTGAACAGGCCGTTGCGGCGATCTGGGCAGGGCGGGCTGAAAATGACGGCTTTAACCGCCTGATCCTGAAACTTGGTGTTTCGTGGCGGGAAGCAGCCCTTGTTCGCGCACTCGCCCGTTGGCGCGGTCAGACCGGCCTTGATCCTTCAGAATCGGTGCAGCAACAGGCCGTTGCCGAATATCCTGAGATTACGCGTGCGATTCTGAACCTATTCACCATCCGCTTTGATCCTGATTTCGGCGCAAAGAAGACACGAGAGACGGCCGCCAAGGCGGAAATGGCGTCGATCTTGACCATGCTAGACGGCGTGCCCAGCTTGGATGCAGACCGCGTTTTGCGCCGTTTGGCGCAATTGGTTATGGCGATCCAGCGCACCAATTATTACCAGCCTGACGCTGCGGGTGAACATAAGCCCTATATGAGCTTCAAGATCGCCACGCGCGAGATTGACGAAGTCCCCGATCCCAAGCCTTACCGCGAAATCTGGGTGTGGTCGCCGCAAGTCGAAGGTGCGCACCTCCGCTTTGGTCCAGTTGCACGCGGCGGCCTGCGCTGGTCGGATCGCCGTGATGACTTCCGCACCGAAGTACTGGGTCTGGTGAAGGCGCAACAGGTGAAGAATGCCGTGATTGTGCCCGTGGGCTCAAAAGGCGCTTTCTTCCCAAAGACCCTGCCGCCGGGAGGTAATCGCGACGAAATCCAAGCCGTCGCCATAGAGGCCTATAAGACCTTCCTGCGTGGTCTGTTGGACCTGACTGACAATATCGCTGGTGATGGCGGGATCGTACCGCCGCGCCATGTCGTCCGTTGGGATCAGGATGACCCCTATCTGGTGGTCGCCGCCGACAAGGGCACCGCGACTTTCTCCGACATCGCCAACGGTATTAGTGCCGATTACGGCCATTGGTTGGGCGACGCGTTTGCCTCAGGTGGCTCGGTTGGGTACGACCACAAAAAGATGGGCATTACAGCACGTGGTGGCTGGGAAGCCGTTAAGCGCCATTTCCGGGAGATGGGCCACGACACACAGACCGAGCCCTTCACCGTCATCGGTGTCGGCGACATGTCGGGCGATGTGTTTGGCAATGGCATGCTCTTGTCCAAGCAGATCAAACTGGTGGCCGCTTTCGATCACCGCGACATTTTCATCGACCCCAATCCAGATTTGGCCAAAAGCTTTGCAGAACGGGCGCGCATGTTTGCTTTGCCGCGCTCGTCTTGGACGGATTATGATGCCAGCCTGATTTCAAAGGGCGGTGGCGTGTTCTCACGCAGCGCCAAGTCGATCCCGCTCTCGGCAGAGCTTAAAGCGCTGACGGGTCTTGAGGGCCAAGAAGCCTCGCCTACCGATATTATGCACGCGCTTCTAAAGGCGCCCTGTGACCTCATGTGGTTTGGCGGCATTGGCACCTATGTCAAAGCCCAAGGCGAAAGCCACGCCGAAGTGGGCGATAAGGCCAATGATATCATCCGGGTGGATGGGCAGGCCTTGCGCTGTAAGGTGATTGGCGAAGGGGCTAATCTCGGCCTGACCCAGCGCGGCCGCATCGAAGCAGCGCAAGCGGGCGTGCGCCTGAATACAGACGCGATCGACAATTCTGCGGGCGTTGATAGCTCGGACCATGAGGTCAATATCAAGATCTTGCTGAACGGCCTTGTTCGGGCAGGCAGCATGACGGTCGAGGCCCGCGATGTCTTGCTGGCTGAAATGACCGATGACGTGGCCATCCATGTTCTGCGGCATAATTACGCCCAGACCTTGGCCATCAGCTTGCAGGAAGCGACAGCCCGGCAAGACCTCGATGCGCATGAGCGCTTTATGGAGCGGTTAGAGGCTTCGGGTCGCTTGGCGCGTAAAGTCGAATTCCTGCCCTCGACCGAAGAATTCCGTACCCGTCGCGCCAATCGCACCGGCCTAACCCGGCCGGAGCTTTCGGTGCTGACCGCTTATGGCAAGCTTGCTTTGTTTGACGATCTGATAGCCTCAGACGCACCAGACGATCCATGGTTTGAAGATACGCTGGTGACCTATTTCCCGCCGGGCTGTCGCCAGTTTAAGGACGCCATGGCCAATCATCGCCTGCGGCGGGAGATTATTGCCACAGTCCTATCCAACAAGATGGTTGACTTGGGTGGCGCGGCCTTCATGGACCGTGTACGCGAAAGTGCGGTGGCGGACACAGGCTCTATCGTGCGGGCTTTTGCTGCGGCACGTGCGATTTTCGGTTTGGATGAGGCGATTAATGCCGTCAATGCGCTCGACCTGAAAGTCCCTGCGACGGTGCAATTGGACCTGATGATGGAGATTTTGACCGTCCTGCGTCGGCAAAGCTTCTGGCTCGCCCGTCGCGCCAGCCGCGGCGATGGGGCGGGGTTGCGTTCTGTTGGCGATCTGGTCGCGGCCTATGCCACCGGCGTTCAAAGTCTGGCCAGCATGATTTACGAGGTCGTCTCGCCGTTCGAAAAAGCCCGCATTGAAGCGCGCAGCACGACGTTGAAGGCGGCAGGGGCGCCAGAGGCCCTATCCAAGTCCATCGCAGGCCTTTTGCCTTTGACCTCAGCCACCGATATTGTTGATATCGCTGCGGCCAAGGGCTTGCCGGTCGAAGCCGTCGCGCGCCTCTATCACGCACTTGGGGCCGCCGTCGGCTTTGATGAGATCCGCGCCGCTGCGGGGCAAACCTCCACCCCCGACCATTGGGACCGCGTGGCAACCCGCCGCCTGATTGAAGAATTTATGGGTGAGCAGGCAGGCCTGACTGGAACTGTGTGCGACCATGCCCAAAAGCTCGGTCAAGCCGGCACCAATGCCGCTTGGGCTAAGGCCGTGGTGGAAAGCTGGTCTAAGCTAAACGAAGCCGAACTCAGACGGACCAGCTCTGCCTTAGGCGAACTGCGCGCCAGCCAAGGCGGCTGGAGCTTTGCCAAACTCGCCATCGCCAATACGCAGTTGAAAGAATTGTCGGAGACGGCGCGCGCTTAAGCTTGCGGTTTGGGGGTGGTTTGGCTCTGTTTAGTCAGGCTGAGGTGACGGATCATGGACGTTGAAAAAGGGCTTTGTAAAAAGCATCGGCAATGACGCGCGATCCGGCTTGCGATGGATGCTTGCCATCATCAGCGTAAAGATTGACAGTTGGATGCGCGCTTTCAAATTGCGCCCAAGCGGCCGCGCCGTCCACAATCTGGGCATCGGTCATCTGTGCTATTTCGCCGATATTCTCCGAAATTCGGCGCTCCATACCTTCGCGCGTGCAAAGTTCAGCGAAATGCAGACAATTGTCTGGATCCCCCGCTCTGTAGCCCCACGTTTGATACCAGTAGATTTTGGCATCTGGTGAATGGGCTTTGATCAAGTCCACAAGGCGAGCACCATAGATGAAACTGTTTTTGGCAACATACTCACGCGGGAAGGTAAAGTGCTGGCTTTGCTCCTGTAAGATAACAACATCCCACATACGGCGGTTTAGGGTGGATAGTAGTTTTGCATCTTCACTGTGCTTTTGAAGAGTGTATCCGCCGGTCGCAACCATGGTCACCCGCACATTGAAGCCGTTCCGTCGTGCCTTCTCTTCAACCATTGTCGGCATAGCATGTTCGGCAGTAAAGCTATTGCCAACAAAGAGGATGTGGCGTGTCGACGGGCCATCAAAAAGTCCAAAGCGATCTGCCAGTGACAGGGCACTATAAAACACCAGAACGCAGAGTGAAAAGACAAAAACGGGGCGCTTCATCGCCGAGACATGGCCCATCAATCATAAATGAGCTATTAAAGCTCGCCTATCTACCGCTACATCGCGGGTGATCTGTCCAGTAACTCTGCAAAGGCGCTGTCCGACAGGACTGCACCACCTTGAGAGCGGTGCTCTTCGTTCTGATTGTTTCGACCAGGGGAACACGATTGCTGCAGGCTGTGGCTAGGCAAAGGCCGTGCTCGAGTTTGAGTGCGCAAGCAGGATTGTGGAAAGACAAGCCGTTCCAAGTACTTTGCCTGAGGCCAAACAGAAGCGATCATAGGAATTGCATTCCATCCATGAATTACACCCTTGTTACCAAGGCTCGATGGGCACTGCTCGACCATACGGCGGATCGCGGAAGCCCTGATTTAATTGACAGCGGGCAGACGCTGTATCAATCTCAACTTCGTATTCCGAGGGGTAACAGTGGCCACGAAATCGAAGACATCGCGCAAGCCCTTGCGCTATCGCGAAAATGGGCTGGCCGCATATGTCGCAGATCGGTCGCCGGACCTTTACATAACCTTTCTCAGCATCCTCGTGGGCATCGTGTTGGCCGACCTGCTACAGTTGGCCCGTAACGATCTCACGCTTTGGCCTCTCGACGCACAGGCCGTCATGACCTGGGGCCAGATCTTCGGAATGGTCAGCTCTGCACTCGGCACCTGGGCCGTCTACGCCCACCTAGCCATTGCTCGGCGTCAAATACCGCGCTTCACTGAGTCCCTTGCTGCCTTTGTTGGTCCGTTATTGCTCTTATTCTCAAATAGTTTTGTTGGCTCCGCCGATCCGACAACCTGGTTCCTTATGGCGGGCGTGTTTCTGACGGTGTCCGTCATCGCCTCCACAGTCAGCGTTCTGACTACTGCGGGCGCTGTCGAGGGACAGGCCTTCCGCCGCATGCTTCAGCCCGGGGGCTTTCTTCTTATCCTAGTTCTGAGTGCACCGTGCGCGTTTGTCGCCGCTGCTGCCATTCACGGTGAATGGATGGGGTCTTGGGGCGCAGCTGCCATGGCTTGGGCGACTGTCCCTGCGGCGATACTGCTGCCTGTACTTTATTTCCGGGACTGGCAGCGGGCACTACGTGAAGGTCCTCGGGAAGCTTCAACACGGCCCAAACCAATCCAAGCAGTCGGCTCGATAACCGAGGGCTGGGTTCGCGACAAAGTCGCGGATGTCTTCATCACCCTCATCAGCATCACCATCGGTTTAGCGCTTCAGGAAATGGTTGATCAAGCTCGTGACCGGATGACGCTGTGGCCTCTGGACAGCGCCAGTCTTATGACCTGGGGCCAAATAATCGGGGTTGTTTCAAGCGGACTGTCCGCTTGGCTCATCTACGGCCACCTCGCCATCTCGCGCCGAGGACTGCCGTCTTACGCCGAGACACTCAGCGGCGCAGTCGCGCCCCTTTTTCTAGCAATTGCTTCAGGCCTTACCGGGAGGGCAGAAGTCTGGCCGTGGCTTTATGCCGCCGCCACTTATTTGGCGCTACAGATCATCGTCACTCGTTCTTTTATCCAATTTGCTGGAGATGCGGTTGAAAAGGCCCTGCTGGTCCGTGTCAACCATCCGACGGGATACACATTAGTCATGCTGATTGGGGCGCCAATCTACGCTTTGATCGGGCTGGGAGATCAATTTGAAGTCCTTCCAGAAGGATTGGTCCTATGTGCTGTGCTGGCCTCGGGACCCGCGGGCATGCTGTGCGCATGGCTGTTCCTGAGGGACTGGCGGCAGGCGCTTGGGGTTAATGCTGCCGCTTCCTGACGCGGCGTCAGGAGCTATGGAAGCCTAAAATATGGCAACTTCAAGCGAAGCAGGAAAAAGAGGGTTAACACTCGACAGAGTTCGGTATTGAAAGCTTTGCGGCGCACGCTTTACCACCTTGAAGCCATCGAATGGGTTGTCTAGTCAAATTGGGAGCAGGTGGGTGACTTGAGCACCCAAGCTTCCATCATTCATTCAAAGAATTTGCTCGCTCCTGAACAACCGCTTCGCAGCCACATCGGCGCGTGCGCCAATACCCAGTTCTCGTGCGGCTCTCCCCTCTCCCAAAAGGAGAGGGGGAGCGCACAGATAAAAACTTATCCCCCTCCATCCGCCATCCAAGTAACCTAGTCCCATCTCCGACGAGAGGGCGTTGTTGCTGCAGCGGTGACACCGGTTGGGGATGGGTAAGCGGGGTTAATCGGGGCAGACGTGGCTGCCTCGTGTTTTCATGAGGATTAGCTGTCCTTATGCCCGGTGTGCTCAAGACCGACTGCCGTGTGAAGCCGGAGGTCAAGTCTTTCACTAGGCTTGAAACAAAACTCGCGGGATCGTTTCACTTTATTATCGCGCAACTTTGATCCTTTGGATCAAAACGCGCTGATAAGACATAGGCGCGCAACTTTGATCCTTTGGATCAAAACGCGCTTAAGATGGAACCTTCATGTACAGGCGGGGGAAATGACACCACAGAGGAGGGCTCATGATCTTCCCTTGGCACACAGACTTATTTCAGCCGGGGCGCACGGCATGCGTCGTATTCCGGGCCAGTCCGTTAATCTGGCCCACCTCATCTGGCGCACACCACGCGCCCCGGCCCCTCTGCCTTCTGGCAACAAGGTGCACCCCCGGTGGTTTTCCACGCGGGGCTAAAGGTGTTGGGAGGGGTATCAATAAAAGCGGTGTCATCCCGGACGGCGTCAGCCGAGTCCCAGACCTTGTGCTGCAAAGTCCACCGGGGTCCCCGCTCTCCGCTTCGCTTCGGCGGGGATTGTCTGTTTGTGATGTGTAAGTATGGTTGGGCTGGTTAGGCAATTTGGTGGGTGGCCGCCCACCAAATTGCCGACGTTGGTACGACCGTGCGGGGATC